>SESD01000003.1_pt1 | contig 147942 bp, 129 predicted proteins | sample 3171411 | NCBI WGS metagenome assembly SESD01 (sample SAMN06051880, study PRJNA518727) | freshwater metagenome | biome: subpolar coniferous forest; feature: holomictic lake; material: water; isolation source: holomictic Lake 442, 16.5 m depth | place: Canada: near Kenora, Ontario | collected...
CAAACGCGCTCCAGGTCGGCACACCAGTCCGCGGGTTGATGGTGCCGGTAGCGCGCTGCACCACATAGCCGGTCTCGTTGGTCGCCGCGTCGGTCCAGTTGAGCTTGACATTCCAACCCGTGGTAGCCGGTTTAGTCGCGGTGGCCGCCACCGTCGTTCCGACCGATGCCGCTGCCGTCAATCCGGTCGGTGCGGCGGGCGGCTGCGATAGCATAGCCGTCGTGCTGGACTTTACATCGCCAGCCTCATTCACCGCCACCACCTGATACCTATAGTCGGTGAAGGCAGCGGGCGCATCCTTGAAGCTGGTGGCGTTGGCCAAGGTATTCACACGGCCATCGACCACCGGGGAAGTCGGGGTGAGCGCGCCAAAGACCGGCACGACGGAGCTGTTGTTATTCAACGCAACACGTTCGACTCGGAAACCAATTTCGTTGGCAGTATTGCCCCTGGCACCCGTTGCCGGTGTCGGATCGGTCCAGGTGACCAGGCCGGCCGTGGTAACTGCAACACTGCCGGGCGGCGTGGTCGGCAAGCTCGGCGGCGCAGGATGGAACACCAGCGGGCGCATCAGATCGTTTTCTTCATGACCGAGGATGTGGCAATGCCAGACGTATTCCCAGTCGAAGTCATACGAGCTGTTGACGACCGGCACGGTAGCGCCAGATGCATTTTTAATGGGCAAGCCAGTAACCACGTCGTTCTGGAAGAAGGCCGATACCAGATCCGCACCGGGCCGGTTGAACGAGCTGTTGGGCGCATTGGCAGGCAGCGTTGGATCAAGGTTGCGCACGCTCTTGGGCAGACCGAAAGGCAGTGCCGGTGTCTTTGGCATGACGGCAACGATGACATCTTCCAATGGCCAATTCTTGACCGTTTCCTTCCAGCCGGTTTCGTCGGGCTGCGGCGCATAAATAAGCGCGTTGTTGAAGTGATCGACCCGCGCCACTACCTGTACGTTGAACAGGTGGAAGTGCATCGGGTGGTTGTCCACGTCGTTGTTCTTGATCCACCAGTACTGCGTCTCGCCGTCACTGATGATGTCGGTGGGCGTGTCGACGTAGCCCAGCGGCGTCGCCGCGTTGGTGGTGTTGGCTGCGCCGGTCAATGGGTCATTTTGCAATTCGGTACCGATCTGGGCGATCAGGCGACCGAAGTTCGGATCGGTGAATCCCTGGATGGTCTTGACCTTCAGCGGTACGGTCGCCCCGTTCAAGGTCATGCTGCTGGTTGACGCACTCACGGCGGTGGGCACGGTTCCCGACGCCACGATATGCGCATCGGCACTGGCGGCATAGGCTTTCGGCAGTTCGGTGGCCAATGCGCCGCCGGTGCCTAGCGGGTCATACGCAGTAACCGTCGCTCCGGCCGCGAGCGGCGCAACCACGATCTGCATCACGGTACGCGTGTTCGGGCCGTATCCCGGCAAGGTGGTCGGTGCGCCACCCGAAGTGGTCTGATCGGGATCACCGGTGTAGTAGTCGTAGCGGCTGTCGCCGCCAGGCACCGGGGCCGAGGAGTCGTTGTACAGGATCAGCGTCTTGCCCGCGTACTGCGAGAAGTCGATAACGGTATCAGCGCGCTCGGCGCCGCCCAGATAAAAGTTGGCACCGGCGTCGCGCGCCAAAGTGAACCCGGCGAGGGGGTCGTTGTAACCGTTCATCGGGCTCGGCGCATGCACCACTGGCTGCTGCAACAAACCCCCTTCATTGGCGAAACGGATGATGTTGGGGCCTGCTGTGGCGGGATCAGGCACACCACCGGGGCGCAGGTCATCAGGCGAATAAGTCTTACCTCCCGCCAGCTTGAATGTCGCCGTCCCGTCGGCAGGGACCATTTTTACTTCGGTACCTGGTCGCCCGGCTGCCGCGACTACGGCGGGCGTATCGTCGGCAACCCACAGTGACAGATTCCAGTATCGGTCGTTAGCGCCGTTCAGGAAGCGTACGCGATAGGCCTTGGGGTCGACCTTCAGCACCGGGTAGGCGATGCCGTTGACCACTGGCGTATCCATGTAGGACTCTGGCGTGGCAGATGGGCCGCCGAAGTAGGTTCCGTCCGGGAAGGCGACGTTGCCGTAGTCAGGGTCGTTGCGGGTAGGTGAGTTGGGCACACGGTAGCCCAGCGTCGCATCGTCCACCGCATAGTCCCAGCGGCCGGCCGGGTTGATGAAGGCTGGAGCGGTTGCTGCCGGAAGCAACTGGCCAGGAACGGTAACGCCAAGATTGCCACCCTTGTCCCAGATCTGGAACGGTTCATAGACGTGCGGATACCACAGGTCGCCCTTGGTACCCCAAGCCTTTTCGTCCCATTTCGAATCCTGGACAGCGATGTCGTCAGGCACGAAGCCCTTGTCCTGAACAACCAGAACTATCTGATCCAGCAAGGTGTTTGGGATGGCTTTGTTTATCGTGACAGCGTTCGCACCGCTACCTAGCGTGCCACCATAAATCAGCGCCACTTCGGCAGCGTCATAGATGACATAGCCAGCAGCTGCGCCTGAGTAAGCATTCTGCCGGGTCAAACCGAAGGTGTGGTCGTGGTACCACATCAGGCGCGAGCTCTGGTCGTTCGGCCAGAAAGTAGTCTGCGCACCGTCACCTGGATACGGCATGTCTGGCGTGTTCATGAAGCGGTCGCCATGCTGGTGCAGCGAATTTTCGCCGCTGGCGGCAATCCACTGGTGCGGCGTGCCGTCGCTGATCCACGGTGAGTCGCCGCCGTGCAAGTGGAAAGCAACGCGATTCTGCGGATACTTGTTGGTGTTGTCGGAACTCAGGCCGGCACCGGCCAGGGATTCGTCGGTCGGCAGGAACATGTCGCCGTTTCTGGCAGTGACGGTCTTGGTGGTGACGCCGCCTGACGTGGTGGTGGTGATCGTCGCCGAGCCGTTGGGCAGGAAGTTGACGAACTTGATGCGTACCGGAGTGCCCTTGGCTGTGATGACAATGGGGCCGAGGTAGTGGGCCTTGTCGTAGCCGTAAACCTGCGTGCCGTCCGGCCAGGTGATCGCCTTTCCTTTGGTTATTTTGCCGCTGGAGTCCGTGGAATCTGGGTACGTCAAGGCCACTGGCTGCCCGGGAGGTGGAGCGCCAAAACCCGCGTAGGCAGAAGCCGCAGCAACAACAGGCTTACCGCTTGCGTCATAAGCGCCTCCGTCGGCCTTGGACGGATACAACTGCACATAGCTTCGTTGCGTGGTTTCCTTGGCCAGATCGCTGTGCATGCGCTGGTCATGCTCAACGACGCCAATGACGAAATACTCGGATCCGGGATAGCTGGCGAGGTCTGGCTCGGCTATGGCGATGTATTCGCCAGTAAAGTTTTTATCGAATTTGTTGGCACCGGCAGATGTCAGGCCGGCCAGCGTATCGACGAACTTGCGCAGCGGCGGGCTGTTGGCGTAGTAGGTGCCTACCGTGCCTGCTGCACAAGTCGGAGAGGCGGCGGTTAAGGGCGTAACGCCATCCAGACAGACTTTCCCCGGACCGGCCTGAGCCCATTGCGGCGCCAGTGCCACCAGCGCCAGGCTGACGGCCAGCGCCAGGCGGGTTGGCTTGACGCCGGGGTTTATTGTTGCGCTGCTGGCGCTTGATCGGGCTCTTTTGCCAATGGATTTTTGAGCCCTGTGGCCAGTCGGCTCGCTGCAATCATTCATGTGAGTTCTCCATAAAAAAGTGCATCAACATGCAAGCCCCTGTTGTGGTTAAGGTTATCTGTTACCTAGGCTTACCTCTATTTACACTTTGAATGCTACCGGGGAGTGCCGACAGCGTCACCCCATAAATATGGGGTGGAACACGCCATGAACATGGGGTCCACCCTAGTTATCACTGGGGATATACCCTACCAAGTACAGAGGGTCAAATGGATCGGCTTCGAACCTCGCTGTGCTCAGTCGAGTTCGATTTCCACCACAGTGTTGCCCGGAGCGCTGGTGACGCGCAGGCGCGCGTTGATGGCTGTAGCTCTCTCGTGCAATGATCGCAAGCCCTGATCATGGATGGTCTCACGCGCAAAACCACAGCCGTTGTCGATGATGCGCAGTCTGGCACCGCCTGGCGCGGTAGCTCGCAACTCTATGCGCAGCAGGCTTGCCTGGGCATGCTGCAGCACATTGGAAATGGCTTCAAAAACCATGTATTGCAGGTGTCGAAGGCGCTTGTCGTCCAGTCGCTCCAACGGCGTCAGCATGTCCACATCCCACTGCAGTTCGATGCCGGACGACTTGAGGCGCGGCTCCAGTCGATAACGCAGGTTGGCCAATAAACTGGTGATGTCGCCGGCCGGCAGACTGCTGGCGTCAATCGTCAGCTTGAGCTGGTCCAGTGAATCCCGCAAAGTCCTCAATAGCGCGCCATCTGCTGCTGTTCCCGACTGCACCTGATGGATCGCCGCGGTGATATGCGAACCCACTCCGTCGTGCATGTCGCGCAGGATGCGGGCGCGCTCGGCCGTGCGCTCCTGCTCGCGAACCAGTTGCTCGGTTCGCTGGTAGCTTTGCTCGATTTCCTGTTCCTTCTGCGTGACAATCGCCGCCATGTTGGCCATCAACTCGCGAAACAGGGCACTCACCTCCCTAAAGCGCATCATGACGACGGTTCCAAGTGCCAGGCCGAAAAGCACCGAAGCGTAAGGCAAAAATGTACCGTCCGGGTAGGAGGAACTGAAGTGCCGGGCGTAGCTGTGTTGCAGGTCCACCGACAAGGCCAGTAAAACGGCAACCGCCACAATGATGTGCTGCTTGTGCCCGTTGCGCAGCGCAGCCCGCAGAAAAATGGCAGAAAAAGTCAGCACCGTGAGGTCTGAAAATGTATCCAGGACCATCAGCATGGCCGGGTATCCAAATAGCAGTGCGACGCTGGTTGTTGCGGCACCGGCGAACAGCATCAGGGTCAGCCAGCGACCCAGCCAACGCACTTCGGAACGTTCACGCCAGCCGGCCAGTTCAACGCAGAAAAGGACAATACTGCATTCCCATCCAAGTTCCGCCACCTGCGGTACCGTGCCCCACCAGGGCCAGTCAAGCGGGGTGTTCTCCATAATCAGATCACTGGCACTGATGGCTCCGCAAAACTCTGCCAAACTGGCAAACAGATACATACGGTCTCGCAGCACACGCCCCGGGGTGGTGGTGGTGTCGACCTGTGTTGCCCACAATGCCAGCGCCACCAAACCGAGGAGCAGACCGACGATGACCATGACATAGGAGGCCATCGAGGTGGAACGAAAATCGCCCAAAAAGAGTCGCTGCGTATCGTCTTCGGGACCCAGCAGCAGCGGAGACAGGCCCGCGTTGCGGCCCAGATCAGCGCGAATGTGCACGAGAAGCTTGTTCTCCTCCTGTAGCAGGCCGGGCGAAATCTGGATGTGCCGTGGTCCTTTGGCAAAGTTCGGGCCGTTGTAGCGCTGCATGTCGCCCCTGCGTTGCAACAGCGTGCCGTTGAGCCAGATTTCGTAGGCATTACCCAGTCTGGGGATGTACAGACCGTATGGCACCTGGGGCACATCTCTGAGCCGAAAGGGCAACTCGAAGCTTGCCTCACCGGCCAGACCCGGATTGTTACGGTCCCATAGGTAGGGCAGACGCACAATCTGGCGGGTCGTCGCACCGAGGGTCTTGACGGTGGTTTGTGCATCGCGAAGTTCCAGCGTCTGGGCCTGGGCTTGCGCGCCAAATAGTAGCAGCGACAGCCCCCAACCTAACCACCTCACCCACCGCAAAGCACACCATATATGAATTGTTGAATTGCGCATTCTGGAGACCGCAAAACCAAAATCCCGGTTCATGCTGTCAACCATGAACCGCCAGCAGTCCAATGCGCGTCGCCTCAAACACCGCCTCGCTCTTGGAGTGGACCGAAAGCTTGGTATAAATGTTTTTGATGTGCCCCTGCACGGTATGCACGCTTAAGCTTTGCAGCCGTGCGATTTCGGCGTAGGAAAAACCCCGGGCAATCAGTGCCAGGACGTCCATTTCACGCGGCGTCAGCAAGTTGGGCTGGTCCGGTGCAGACACTTCCACTACCGGTTTGATTTTTTTGTCACCGATGCGACGTTCAGTAAATGCTTGCGGATTGCTGTTCCCCGGTCGACTGTATTTGGCGAGCAGACCGCGCGCAATCAGGGGTGAAATCGGCGAACCTCCGGCGCGTAGTTCCAGAATCGTCTGTGCAATATCTTCCGGCGTCGAATCCTTGTGGATGTAGCCCAGGGCGCCAGCTTCAATGCTGGCTAGCACATTGCCTTCATCGCCAAACATTGAAATGACCAACGGTTCGCAACGCGGATTTCGAGCGACCGCGTGGCGAATGAGTTCCAGCCCGCTGCCATCGGGCAGGCCAAGATCGGTCAGCAACACATCGACCGCATTGGGGTTCTGATCAAGGCAGGCTCTGGCTTCGGCCACCGTGCCCACGCTGGCCAGCAACGTCAAATCTTTGCAGCGGGACACACTCTTGGCGAAGAAATCCCGCATCCCCGGATCATCTTCAACTACCAGCACGCCGGTCATTTGCATTCCTTAACAAATAGTTACAAAGGTAACAGTATCGAGTTTAGCTGTCAACGTGTCTATCCCCCAAATGGGGGAAAGAAATACCCACCTACAGCAAAGGGCATGCGGGGTCGACCCGAACGGCACCTGCAGATAAATCTTTGATGTTCCGTGTCCGGTTTGACGGGAAAACCCGTATTGCAGTATGGGACGACTGAAATAGTTGCTTGTCTCCAACCCACCGGAAGAGGTTCATGTTCGAAGATCAAGACATCACCGCAGATGCAGCACAGCATCTCTCAGTGCGCAGCACCGTCGTCTGGGCCCTCTTGGCGATCATGACCATCGCCTTCGGCTTGCTGTCAGCACCCAATCCGGCGTCGATGGCGGTCGCCACGTATGACTGATATCTCGGGGCCAGCCATGCCGTGGCATGAGGTGATTACCTGGATGTTCCTGATTGCCAATGGCGGGCGTATCGTCGCCTACTTGCCGCAAATCATGTCGGCCTGGTACTGCCCGTCCGGCGCAAAAAGCGTTTCAGTGCTGACCTGGTCGTACTTTGCCTTTGCCCACCTGACAGCACTACTTTATGCGTTGTTCGTTCTGCACGATTCGCGCTCGGTCTGGATATTTTCTGGAAATCTGGCCGTGACGGCGTGTCTCGTCGCGCTGCTTTTATGGAAGCGAATGCGCTACCGCCAATCGCTACTCGACCCGCGTCGGGAAGAGCGCACCAGCGCTCCAGAAATCGAAATACCGCCACTTTTTTCAACGTCATTAAACAGGGGAACTTCATGAAATTCATCTATCGCTTACTGGCAACACTTTTGATAGCTTCTGGCATGCATTCAGCGCTGGCCGACAATGTGCTGGTCATTCGCTTCAGTCACGTGGTCGCGCCCGAATCACCCAAGGGACAGGCGGCAGAAAAATTTGCCCAGCTAGTGGCGCAGCGCAGCGCTGGCAAGGTGAGGGTTGATCTGTTTCCCAACAGCCGGCTGTATGGCGACCAGGAAGAGATTGCTGCCTTGCAGATGGGCAACGTCGAGATGCTGGCGCCCTCCCTGACCAAACTGAAAGTGCTGCACGTGCCGGATTTTGAAGTCTTTGACCTGCCTTACCTGTTCGCCGATACAGCAGCGGTTCATCGGGTGACGCAGGGGCCTATTGGCACATCGCTGCTGGCCAAGCTTGATCGTCAAGGTGTCGTCGGGTTAACTTTTTGGGATAACGGCTTCAAGCAGATGAGCGCCAATCGTCCGCTTCACAAACCTGGCGACGTTACCGGTCTCAGCCTGCGCATCCAGCCATCCCAAATTCTGGAGGCACAAATGAAAGCGCTGGGCGCACGACCCAGAGCACTCCAATTCAGCGAGGTCTACAGTGCGCTCAAGAGCGGTGCTGTCGATGGAACTGAAGGCCCGGCCTCCAACTTCTACACGCAAAATCTGCAGCTGGCGCAAAAATACCTGACACTGTCGAACCATGGCTACCTGGGCTATGCCGTGGTGGCCAACAAAAAATTCTGGGATGGTTTGACGCCGGAGATTCGCAGCACGCTGGAAGGCGCCCTGCGCGATGCAACCGCCTTCGCCAATGAATCTGCCGAACAAAACAATGCAGCCGCGCTGGAGTCCATCCGCAAAACCGGTCGAACCCAGATCATTGAACTGACCGCGGACGAAAAATCTGCCTGGCATGCCGCCCTGGCCAAGGTACATCATCAAGCACAGGGGAAAATTCCAGCGGAATTAATGGCGAACATTTACCGCGAGACCAGCGGCTCTGTCACGTCGGCTTCGCTGCGATAAACGGCTGCGCGCTGATTGCGCCCCGGCATTGCCAGCTTCAATGCAAAGTGGCAAGCGAAGCGGGCGAAAAATCCAACAGCTCGTCGCTGCGGCCCTGTTGCACCTTGAGCACCCATTGCGGATCGTTGATCAGCGCGCGGCCAACGGCAACCAGATCGAAGTCACCACGGTCAAGACGGCGCAACAGTTCGTCAAGGGAAGCCGGTTTGGACGACTCGCCAGCAAAGGAAGCGATGAACTCACCGGTCAATCCGACCGAACCAACCGTGATGGTCGGTTTGCCAACGAGCTTTTTGGCCCAGCCAGCAAAATTCAAGTCCGAGCCGGCAAACTCAGGCTCCCAAAAACGCCGCTGCGAACAGTGAAAGATGTCGGCGCCGGCATCGGCCAACGGTCGCAACCAGGCTTCCATTTCTTGCGGCGTGGTGGCCATCTGTACCGTGAAATCCTGTTGCTTCCACTGCGACAAACGAATGATCACCGGGAACTCCGGGCCAACCTCGGCGCGCACCGCCCGCAGGATTTCAGCCGCGAACTTGCCGCGCTGCGCCAGCGTCGCCCCGTCATAGCCGTCGGCTCTCTGGTTGGTGCCATCCCAGAAGAACTGATCAATCAAATAACCGTGGGCACCGTGCAATTCGACGGCGTCAAAGCCAAGTTTTTTGGCATCACCGGCGGCACGCGCAAAAGCGGCAATGGTGTCGGCAATCGCACTATCAGTCATGGCTTCGCCAAACTTCTTGCCGGGCGAGGAAAGACCTGAAGGACTATCGACCGGTCCCGGTGCCACCCAATCGGTACGGCGGTTGCGAACGGCCCCGACGTGCCACAGTTGCGGCGCCATCAGGCCGCCGACTTCATGCACGCTATCAATCACACGCTGCCAGGCCGGCAAGGCATCGTCACCCCAGAAACGCGGGACGTTGGGATCGTTGGAAGCAGCCGGGCGATTGACGACAGTGCCCTCGGAAATAATCAGTCCGACTGCCGCCTCAGCGCGACGCCGATAGTAGTCGGCGACTTGCGGTGTCGGTACACCATTGGGCGAGAAAGAGCGGGTCATGGGCGCCATGACAATCCGATTCGGAAGTTTGAGCGTCTTGAGTTGAAACGGGCTAAATAGTCTATCCAGCGACATGGATGATCCTTGCAGTTGAGGGTGTGGTTCAGGATAGCGGCAAATTCAGGAATTGCAGTCGCCTACTTGCCTGTTGCAGGCTGGGCCGCGTCGTCTTTCCAGCCACCGCCCAACACCTTGTAAAGCGTGACCCAGTTTTGCACCTGGAGCAATTGCACCTGGAGCAGCGCCTGTTGCGCGGCAAACAGCGAGCGCTGGGCGTCCAGCACCTCCAGGGAACTGGCGGCACCATGGCGAAAGCGAAGTTCCGTCAGCCGCCCGCGGGTTTCCTCGGCAGCTAGCTGGGCGGCTTGCGCGCGCAACTGCTCGCCCAGAGTTGCGCGACCGGCCAGCGCATCCGACACTTCACGGAAAGCGCTCTGGATCGCCTTCTCATACTGCGCCACGGCAATGTCACGTCCGACCTGCGCCGCGCTGAAGTTGGCCTGATTGCGCCCGGCATCAAAAATGGGGAGCAACAACTGAGGTGCAAAAGTCCAGGCCATGGCACCATTGCTGAACAGGCTGCTCAGCTCGGTACTGGCGATGCCCACGCTACCGGTGAGCGTGATGCGCGGAAAGAAAGCGGCGCGAGCGGCACCGATGTTGGCATGGTTGGCCAGCAGCACCTGCTCGGCCTGGCGCACATCGGGCCTGCGAATCAATAAATCCGAGGGTAAACCAGCCGGCAGATCCAACACCAAAGCCTGTTCCGGGATGCTCAGCCCGACCGGTAAATCGGTCGGCAGTGGCTGTCCCAGCAGCAATACCAGAGCGTTTTCATCCTGTGCGCGCTGGCGCATGAGTTGCGCCAGAGAAACCTTGGCGCCCTCCAGCAAAGACTCGAATTGCGTGACATCGAGTTGCGAAGCGGCGCCATTGTCGAATTTCAATCGGGTGAGCTTCAGCGACGACACCCGTGTGTCGAGCGTGTCGCGCGTCACGCGCAGCAGTTCGTCGTCGACCAGCAGGCTCAGATAAGTGTTGGCGACCGAAGCAATCAAGGCGATCTGCACCGTCTTGCGGGCTTCCTCAGTGCCCAATAGCTGAGCCTGCGCCGCCTGGCCCAGGGCGCGCACGCGGCCAAAAAAGTCAAGCTCGTAACTGGTAACGCTCAGGCCCGCGCTGTAGGCGCTGCTGATGCCGCCCCCCGAGGCCGGCACGCGTGAGCCAGACATACCGGCATTGAGGGTCGGTAGTTCATCGGCCCTGCGCAACTGAAGCTGCGCGCGGGTCTGCTCAATATTGAGCACGGCCACGCGCAGATCGCGGTTGTTCTGCAGCGCCAGCTCCAGCAGACGCTTGAGTCGCGCATCCTTGAAAAACTGCTGCCACGGTATTTCGGCTGCGGCTGGGCTGTTTGCACTTGCAATTGCGTCGCCGGGAAAGCTGGCCGCCACCGGTGACCCCGGACGCTCGTACGCAGGGATCATCGAGCAGCCCGCCAGCAGGGCGGCTGCGACCAATGCCGGCAGTGTGCATGGAAAGTTCAACATCGGGTTTGGCCCTGTAGACAGAGTCTTACTCATGAGGCTGCCCTCCGGTCTGATGACTGTGTGAGGCGTCAAATTGCATTTGTCTCTTACTGGCCTTGAACAATGTGCGCACGACGACAAAGAAGATCGGTACGAACACCACCGCCAGCGAGGTGCCGGTCAGGATACCGCCGATTACACCGGTGCCAATGGCCCGTTGACTGGCCGAACCGGCACCCGTGGCGAGCGCCAGCGGCAGCACACCCAACGTGAACGCCATCGAGGTCATGACAATCGGTCGAAAGCGCAAATGAGCGGCGGCCAGCGCCGACTCGATGACGCCCTTGCCCTGCGCCTGCAAGTCTTTTGCGAACTCAATAATCAAAATCGCGTTCTTCGCCGACAGACCGATGATGGTGATCAGTCCGACCTGGAAATAGACGTCGTTGGAATAGCCGCGCAACAGTGTCGCCAGCAGCACGCCCAGCACACCCAGCGGCACCACCAGCACCACCGACAATGGAATACTCCAACTCTCGTAGAGCGCGGCCAGGCACAAAAACACCGACAAAATGGCGAAGCCGTACAGCACCATAGCTTGTTTGCCGGCCAGTTTTTCTTCGCGCGAGGTGCCGGTCCACTCAAAGCCCATACCCTGGGGCAACTGCGCCGCCAGTCGCTCCATCTCGGTCAGCGCGGCGCCGGTGCTAAAGCCTGGTGCGGCACTGCCACTGATACGCATCGAGGGGTAGCCGTTAAAGCGCACCGTCTGCATCGCCCCGGTGATCCAGCGCGTGCTGGCAAAACTTGACAGTGGTACCGCCTGATTGGTGCTGCTAGGCACCGTCAGGCGCAACAGATCTTCCGGCTGCATGCGCGCCGGCGCATCGGCCTGCACCACCACACGTTGCAAGCGGCCGGCGTTCGGAAAGTCGTTCACATAAGCGGAGCCCAAAGCGGTGGATAGCACGTTGTTGACCGCATCAAAACTGACGCCCAACGCGCTGGCCTTATTGCGGTCAATGTCGATCTGCAATTGCGGCGCATCTTCCAGTCCGTCGGGGCGCACCTGGGTCAGAATCTTGCTTTGCGCGGCGATGCCCAGCAACTGGTTGCGCGCCGCCAGCAAGGCCTCGCGGCCCAGCCCAGCGCGGTCTTGCAGGCGAAAGTTGAAACCCGACGAGGCCCCCAACTCGGAAATAGGCGGCGGGCTCAGCGGAAAGATAAACGCATCCCGTATGCCCATCAGCCCGCCAAAAGCACGTCCCGCCACGTCCTGCGCCGAGCTGCCGGGAGCTTTGCGCAATGACCAGTCCTTGAGCGTCACAAACGCCAGTGCCGCGTTCTGGCCCTGGCCCGAAAAACTGAAACCCAGCACACTGACCATGTCCTTCACCTCAGGCTGCTTGAGCATGAAGCCCTCCACCTGCTGCATCACAGCACGGGTGCGCTCCTGCGTGGCGCCCGGCGGCAATTGCACGTTGACCAGCATCGTGCCCTGATCTTCATTTGGCAGGAACGACGTTGGCAAGCGCAGATAGACCAGCGCGGCGGCAGCCACTATGGCCAGATAAATCACCAGATAGCGCGCCGCACGCGGCAGCAGTCGGGCCACACCGCCTTCATAGCCTTTGGCGGTGCGCGAAAAGCCGCGGTTGAACCAGCCGAAGAAACCACTCTTGGCATGGTGATGACCGGCCTGCACCGGCTTGAGCAAGGTGGCACACAGCGCCGGCGTCAGTGATAGCGCCAGAAACGCAGAGAACGCGATCGAGACACCCATCACCGCGGCGAACTGGCGGTAGATGTTACCGACCGCGCCGCTGAAGAACGCCAGCGGCACGAACACCGAAATCAGCACCACCGTCACGCCCACAATGGCCCCCGAAATTTGTCCCATGGCTTTGCGCGTCGCTTCCAGCGGTGGCAGGCCCTCCTCGCTCATGATGCGCTCGACGTTTTCCACCACCACGATGGCGTCGTCAACGACGATGCCAATCACCAGCACCATACCGAACATGGTCAACACATTGATCGAGAAACCCATCACCAACAGCGCGGCAAAGGTACCCAACAGCGCCACCGGCACGACGATGGTCGGGATGACGGTGTAACGAATGTTCTGCAAGAACAGGAACATCACCAGGAACACCAGGCCGACCGCCTCCAGCAAGGTAATCGCCACCTCGCGGATCGAAATGTCGATAAAGCGCGAGCTATCGTAGGGAATTTCCCATTTCATGCCTTTCGGAAAGAAATGCTCCAGCTCATCCATCTTGTTGCGCACCGCCTTGGCGGTGGCCAGCGCATTGCCGCTGGGTGATAGCTGAACACCGACGCCGGTGGAGGGCTTGCCGTTCAGGCGCGCCGAGGTGGCATAGGCCTGCGCCCCCAACTCGATGCGTGCCACGTCTTTCAGCCGCACGCTGGAGCCGTCAGCGCTGGCGCGCAGCACGACGTTGCCGAACTCCTCAATGCTGGTGAGCTGTCCGTTGACCACCACGGTGGCGGAGATGCCCTGGCCGGCGACGTTGGGCAGGCTGCCAATCTCACCGGCCGAGACCTGCGCATTTTGCCCGCGGATGGCGTTAGTCACGTCAGCTGCAGAGAGATTGACACCCAGCAATTTGGCCGGGTCGATCCAGATGCGCATGGCACGCTCGGTGCCAAACAGCTGAGCCTGGCCAACGCCACGCAGGCGCTGAATTTCGGGCACCACGTTGCGTGCCGCGTAGTCACCCAACGCGACCGGATCCCAGGCCGGATCATCCGACGACAAAATCGCAAACAACAGGAAGTTGCTGCGTGACTTGTCAACCCGCACACCTTGCTGTGTCACCACCGAAGGCAGTCTCGGTGTGGCACGCGCCAGGCGGTTTTGCACGTCCACCTGAGCCAGATCGGCGTTGCTGCCGGGCTCAAAGCTGAGCGTGATGTTGCCGGAGCCGTCCGCCTGCGCCACTGACTCCATGTAAATGAGACCCGGCGCGCCGTTCATCTCGCGCTCGATCACCGACAAAACGGCGTCTTCCAGCGTCTTGGCAGATGCACCGGGATAGGCGGCTGAAACGACAATGGACGGTGGTGCCACCGGCGGGTACTGGGCAATCGGCAATTGCGTAATGGACACCGCGCCCATCACCATGATGAACAGTGCAATCACCCACGCAAAAATGGGCCGGTCAATAAAGAATTTCGCCATGAACGCGGCTCCTTAGCGACTGGCGCCAGAAGCGGCACTAGTCGAGGCCGACGCTGGCGAAGCCGATGCCACGCTGCTGGACTGGACCGGCTTGCTGCCGGGCGCCTGCCAAGGCACCGGCTTCACCGGCGCCTCGCCACGCAACTTCTGGAAGCCGTCCACCATCACCTGCTCGCCGCTCTTCAGGCCGTCCAAAATGACCCATTGCCCGCCTTGCTGATTGCCAACCTTGACCCTGCGCTGCGCGACTTTGCCGTCCGGCCCGACCACCATCACCGAGTCGCCTTGTGGCGAACGCGTCACCGCCTGCTGTGGCAAAGTCATGGCGTTGCTGACCTTGGCCTGCTCCAGTCGCACCCGCACATAGAGACCGGGCAGCAAAGCGCCGCCAGGATTCGGCACCTCGGCCCGCAATGTGATCTGGCCGGTACTGGCGTCCACCGTCAAGTCCGAGAACAACAACTTGCCGGCGCGCGCATATTCGCTGCCATCTTCCAGCACCAGGCGCACACTGGCCGTATCACTGCCGCCAGCGCGCTTGAGTTGACCACCCTGCACGGCCCGGCGCAACTTCATGACCTCAGCCGCCGACTGGGTGAAGTTGACGTACATCGGATCGATCTGCTGGATCAGTGCCAGCTGTGTTGCCTCACTCTGGCCGACCAGTGCGCCCTCAGTCACCAGCGAGCGACCGATGCGTCCCGAGATCGGGGCGGTGACAGTGGCGTAGTTCAGGTTGATGCGCGCGCTTTGCAGCGCCGCCTTGCCAACGGCGACATCGGCCTCAGCCTGTTTACCCGCCGCCTGCGCAGTCAGGTAGTCCTGCTGGCTGATGGCTTTGGCCTGGGCCAACGGCTTGACGCGTTCGGCCTGGGCACTGGCCTGCATCAGATTGGCTTCGGCTCTGGCCAGACTGGCCTGCGCGCTGTCAAATGCGGCCTGATAGGGAGCGGCGTCAATCTGAAACAGGGTCTGGCCTGATTTCACGTCGCTGCCCTCGCGGAACAGCCGCTTTTGCACAATGCCAGCGGCCCGGGCTCGCACTTGCGCCACGCGCGAAGCTTCCAGCCGGCCCGGCAATTCGGTTACCAAGCTGACATCACCGGCGGTGACGGTCACCACCCCAACCTCGGCCGGAGGCATGCCCCCAGCCGGGCCGCTAGCGGCGGGGTTGCCCGGACCGCAGCCACTCAGCAAGGCCGTCAGACCGATGACACTCAGGGGCAAGGAAATGGCGAGCCGGGTGCACAGCAAAGGCATGATTTAGTTCCAGAAAGTGTGCAGAAAAGAGCTCTCCGCTGCATCAGATTAGAGACGATTTTTGAAAGTATACATACAATATTGAATGTATATAAAAACCCTTCCAAGCCGGTAACTCTTCCAGAAAGATTACGCCGTATGCCTCGCCGCACCAAAGAAGATGCTCTCGCCACCCGCCATCTGCTGCTGGATGCGGCCGAGCTTGTGTTTTCGCAAAAAGGCGTTTCCCACACCTCGCTCAACGACATTGCCCAAGCGGCGGGCGTCAGCCGTGGCGCCATTTACTGGCATTTCAAAAACAAGGCTGATCTGTTCAACGCCATGATGGATCGCATCACGTTGCCGATGGAGGCCGAGCTACAGCAAATTGGGCGCGATCAAGAACCGGATCCGGTAGATGCACTGCGTTGTGCGCTTCTCGATGCCATGCGCAAAATTGCCACCGACGAACGCACGCGGCGCGTCTTTGAAGTTGCCACTTTGAAGGTCGAATATGTTGATGAACTGCTGGCGATCAAGGCGCGTCATGTCAAGAGCCATGCCAACGTCGTCAACCTTATCCAGCACAGCTTGCGTGATGCCAGTGCGCGGCGGGCGCTGCCGTTGCCAATCTGCGACTTGATCGCCTCGCAGGGACTGCATTCGCTGGTGGTGGGGCTGATCAATAGCTGGTTGCTGGAGCCACGAGTATTTGATCTTGAAGCGGTGGCCAACGCTGCTATCGGCACCTACCTGGCCGGTTTGGGCTTGCTGCCAAGGCCTCTGCCATGCTGATTCATTTTGTCTTTGAAGCCATCGAAGTGCACGGGTGAAATTCAAAAGCAATTTTTCAACGTTGCTGCGGCACCGCGTCGCCGTGGCCCATCGGCGCCTGCGCATGCGTGCCTTTCGATTACCTGCCGTCTGGCGTGGCATGTTGTGGGTGGCACTGAGCGGATTGCTGTTTTGCTTTCTGAACACCCTGGTGCGCGATATCACGCTGACCCTCGATCCGTTTGAGTCGCAGTTCCTGCGCTATCTGTTTGGTGTGGTGGCGATGTTGCCCTTGCTATGGCGTGGGGGCTGGCAAGCCTACCGCCCGGTCGATCTGCGCGGGCAACTTTGGCGCGGCGCCGTGCACACGGTGGGCCTGATGTTCTGGTTCACGGCTTTGCCGCATATTGCGCTGGCCGATATGACCACCATTGGTTTTACCGGTCCGATCTTCATCATGATCGGTGCCGCCTGGTTTTTGGGTGAGCGCATGCGCTGGGACCGCTGGGTTGCGGCGATCATCGGCTTTGCCGGCGTGCTGGTGGTGGTGGCACCCAAACTGACTGGTCAGGGTGGCTGGTATTCACTCGTGATGCTGGCCTCGTCACCCGTTTTCGCCGCGTCTTTTTTGATGACCAAGACCCTCACCCGCTACGAAAAACCGGGGGTCATTGTGCTGTGGCAGTCGATCACCGTGACGCTGCTCAGTTTGCCATTGGGAATGCTGCACTGGACGTCGCCCACCCTTTGGCAATGGCTGGGCTTTGTGGTGGCCGGCGTGTTGGGCTCGCTGGGACATTACTGCCTGACGCGCGGCTTTCGCACGGCCGATATCTCGGCCACGCAGTCGCTGCGCTTTCTGGATTTGATCTGGGCCTCGCTGATGGGCTGGCTGGTGTTTTCTGACGTGCCCAGCAACAGCACTTTGCTAGGCGCCTTGATCATTCTTATGTCGACCATCTGGATCGCACGACGCGAGCACCGGCGCTAGCACTGGTGCGTCAGTCAGCTGGACCTTCGTCTGATAATTTTTCCCTTTCCTGCAACTCACGCCACTGCAGCTTGCCGGTGGATGACTTGGGCAGCGTCTCGACAAACTGCACGATACGGGGCACCTTGTAGGCCGCCATATTGGCATGCGCCCAATCGATGATTTCCTGCTCGCTCACTTTATTGCGGTAAGTGTCACGCAGCACAATCACCGCCTTCACCGTTTCACCACGCCTGGCGTCGCGCGCCGCAATGATGCAGGCTTCGTGGATCGCCGGATGCTGGTACAACAAGGTTTCCACCTCGGCCGGCCAGACCTTGAAACCGGAGGCGTTGATCATGCGTTTCAAGCGATCAACCATGAAAAAGTAGCCGTCTTCATCGGTCATTGCCAGGTCACCGGTGCGCAGGAAGCGCTTGCCGTCGATCTCGACAAAGACTTCCAGAGTGGCTTGGCGGTTGTTCCAGTAGCCTTGCATCACGTTGGGCGCATGGACGATGATCTCGCCGACTTCACCGGCCACCAGTTCATGGAAATCGCTTGGGTCAACAACCCGTGCATCGACATCGTAGATCGGAATGCCCAGGCATTGCTTCTTCGGCCGACCCGGTGGATTGATATGGGTGGCGGCAATCGTCTCCGACATGCCATAGCCCTCCACATAAGGCACGCCCAGCAAGTCGTTCAGTTTTTGCGCAATCGCCTGCGGCATGGCGGCACCACCACCGCGAATGCCGCGCAGACTGGACAGGTCGTAGTCTTCGATCTTCGGATGCGCCAGCAGGTCCACCACCATGGTCGAGATCAGTTGTAGCGTGGCAATCCTGTAGCGCTGGATGCACTGCGCCACCACTTCGCGGTCCCAGCGTGGCAACACCACCATGGTGCTGCCGTGGTACAGCGGGCCGCTCATGCTGCCCTGCATGCCGGTCACGTGGAAAAATGGCAGCACCGACAACGTCACTGAATCATGGTGCGTGTTAAACCACTGCATGCTTCCAACCAGGCTGGCCATGGCGCCGCGATGTGTGTGCATGCAGCCTTTCGGATGGCCCGTTGTGCCGGAGGTGTAAGGCATCACGCACAAGTCGTCCGGACCGACGGTGATCGGTCCCGGCTGCAGCGCACTTGACAGCATGTCACTCCACAGAGTGACGCCGGCGCCGCTATGCTGCAGGCGCGGCGCACTGACGAAATCAGGCAGTTTGAGATCGGTCGGGCGTTTCAGGTAATCGGAGTAGGCTGCGACCAGGATCTGTTGCAGCCCCTCTTTCAGCAACGGTGCCATCTGCGCAAAAATGTCCTGCGCCACGATGGCGACCTTGGCGCCGGTATCCTTGACGTAGTGGCGCAACTCGTTGGTCAGGTTCATCGGGTTGACCGGAACCACCACCGCATTGGCGCGCAGGATGCCGTAATAGGCGAGCACAAACTGCGGGCTGTTCTGCATGTACAGCAAGACGCGATCACCCTTTTTGACCTTGCACACCTGCTCCAGGTAGCCAGCGATGAACTCGGCCTCGGCCTTGAATTCGGCAAAAGTGATCGGTGTGTCGTAAAACAGGATGTAGGGCTTGTCGGGAAAGCGCGCAGCCGATACTTCAACGTTGTAAAAAAGATTGGTTTGCGGCACCGTCAAGTGCTGTGGCTGACCTTCCGGCCAGAAGGCAAGGTGACTATTTGACATGGGCGAATCCAGCCGCCCGGCATCGGTGCCGGGATGCTGCCGTCTGCCGCTTATTTCATCAGGTCGCTCAGGCTGATCGGTCTGATCTTGCCGCCTTCCACCGTGGCGACCACCGGGTCGACCAGCGTGCCACCGACGGCATCGATGCCGCGAAAGCCACCGGCGTTTTGCTCCCGCGGCAACTTGGCAAGCGCCTCGCCCAGCTTGGCGCGGATGGCTGAGGCATCGCTGGTGGTGCCAGCGAGCTTCATCGCCGCCGCCAACGCATGGGTCAAAGCGTAGTTGTAGGAAGACTCGCTGGTCGGATCGCGGTCGGCGCCATACATCTTGCGATAAGCCGCACTGAAAGCCTTGGCGCCCGGGCTCTCGTCGTAAGACACCGGCAAGACACCGATGGAGCCCTCCAGCATGGCGAGGCCGCCAGTGACCTTGGCCATCTCGTCAAGCTTGGCCTGATCCATCAAAAGAAAGCCGCCCTTGAAGCCAATTTCGCGCGCTTGCTTAGCCACCAGCGCAGTCGGCTCGGACGGACCACCGATGAAAAGCACTTCAGGCTTTTCTGCCATTACCCGGCTGACACCGCTGTAAAAATCAGCCGAGCGGTTGTACGACATCGGATTGTTGGAAACCACCGTACCACCGGCCTTTTCCCAGGCCGGGGCGAACAACTGGCTCCAGTTCTTGGCGTACTCATGGTCGCCTGGAAGCATGCCAACCTTCTTGCCGAACTTTTTCATTTCATAGCGGATGAAGGGCTCGATGTAGGAGTTGAAAGTGGGTGGGATCCGGATCGTGAGCTTGTTGCCGACTTCAGTGATCTTGGGCGTGCTGGAGTACGCCATCACAATGAATTTTTCCTGCTCGTTGAAAGCTTGCATCGCATAAATGCCACCGGAATGCGGCACGAACACAGCCGCAGTCTGATACTGCTGCACCAGGCGGCGCGCATTGATTGCCGCTTCGGCCGGCGAATATTTATCGTCCAGCGCCACCAGTTCCAGCTTGACCTTCTTGCCGCCGACCTCAAGTCCGGCCGTGTTGATCTCCTTGACGGCCATCTCGATACCACTGACGACGTTCTTGCCGTACAGTGCGGCACCGCCACTGAGCGGCCCGGTATAGCCGATCTTGACGCTCTCCTGAGCCAGCGTGGCACCCGCTGTAAATACACCAAACAGCGCTGCGGCAAGTGGCAATGCGGCGAAGCGCCGGCGAGAGAAAACTGCTTTCATGGGTGAGTCTCCTTGAGTAGTGAAATGAAAAAATAAAAAAACCAATGATGCGATCGGTGCTTTTCAGGCACCGATGTAGGCAGCCCGCACCGCCTCATTGTTGAGCAGTGAATCGCGATCGCCTTCGAGCGCGATACAGCCACGTTCAATGACATAGGCGCGGTGCGCAATGGCCAGTGCCGAAAAAGCGTTCTGCTCGGCCAGCAGCACGGTGGTGCCGGACTGGTTGATGCGCTGAATCACCTCGAACACCTGTTTGACGACCAGCGGCGCCAGACCCAGCGAAGGTTCGTCCAGCAACAAGACCTTGGGCCGCCCCAACAGCGCTCGCCCAATCGCCACCATCTGCTGCTGTCCGCCCGACAGTGAACCGGCCGGATCGTCCTGCTTTTTCTCCAGCATCGGGAACAGGCCGAACACTTCTTCCAGCGAGCGCTGGATGCCTGCCTTGTCACGCCGGTGCACGTAAGCGCCCAACGTCAGGTTCTTCTTGACCGACATCATCGGGAACAACTTGCGCCCCTCGGGACAATGCACCAGGCCGCTAGCGACAATTTGCGCCGGGCGCAAGCCCACCAACTCGCGCCCAGCAAAGCGGATGCTGCCGGCGCTGGGTCGCTGAATGCCACTGGCAGCCATGAAAATCGAAGTCTTGCCGGCACCATTGGCCCCCAGCAGCACCACCAGTTCTCCGGGCGCGGCGTGCAATGTGATGCCCTTCAGTGCGCGAAAGCTGCCGTAGTGAAGATTGACGCCTTCAAAGCGCAGCATGATCCACTCCAAGGTAGGCGTCGATGACTTGCGGGTCGCGCCGGATTTCTGCCGGCGTGCCCTCGGCAATCTTGCCGCCGTTATTCAGGACGACGATCTTATCGGCCAAACGCATGATCATGTCCATCTTGTGCTCGATCAGACAGACGGTCTTGCCATGGTCCACCAGTTTGCGAATGAGCTTGGCAAGACCCACCGTCTCTTCCGGATTGACACCACCGGCCGGCTCGTCGAGCAGCAGCAGTTCCGGATCGGTCGCCAGCGCCAGCGCCAGCGCCACACGCTTGCGTTCTTCCTGCGTGATGTCGGCGGCGATGCGGTGTGAAATGTGCGCCAGGCCAACGAAGTCGAGCGCCTCCATCGCCTTGTCGAGGCAGATGCGCTCCTCTTGCTGCAAGCGCTTCGAATTGACCAGCACATCCCACAGGCCGGAGCGGGTGCGCAAGCGGTGACCGACGATCAGGTTATCGATGATCGTGGCATTGTCGAACAGGTGCGTCGTCTGAAAGGTCCGCGCAATACCCAGCCGCGCCACGTGGTCCGGGCGCAATCCGGTCACATCCTGACCTTTGAACAGGATGCGGCCAGAGCTCGGCTTGTGAGTCCCAGCTACCAGGTTGAAGAAGGTGGTCTTGCCGGCGCCGTTGGGGCCAATGATGGCGCTGACCTGGCCGCGCTCAAAGCGCGTGGTCACGCTATCGACTGCGGTCAAGCCGAAGAACAGTTTGGTCAATGCCGTAATTTCAAGCATGGCGTTTCGCCTGCGTTGCATCGGCGCGGCGGGCCCGGCGTTTCAGCCAGCTGCCAACGATGCCATCGGGCAAGAAGATGATCAGTGCGATCAGCACCGGGCCAAACACCACCATGCGGTAGTCCTGCAAAAACTGCAACCACTGGGTCAGCCAGGTCACCAGCACGGTGCCAACCAGGGGTCCCAGCAAGGTGCCGATACCACCGACCAGGACGAACATCACCAGATCAAAAGTAACCACCTCGCTGGCGAGATCCGGTCCGAGGAAGCGCACCTGACCTGCATAAAGAGCGCCGGCAAAACCGGCATAGACCACCGACAGCACAAATGACAAGGTCTTGGTGCGCATCAGATCGATGCCCAGGGCCTCGGCCAGTTCGTCGCTATTGCGCACCGCCATGAAACTGCGCCCCAACAGCGAGCGAACAATGCGTGCCATGACCCAGATGCCCAGCGCCAGAAAAGCGAGCACCAGGTAATACTGTGACAGCGGCGTGCCAAACTGCAAAGGTCCGATGCCACTGGGCGCCGGAATGCCCATGATCCCGACCGTGCCATGGGTCAGACTTTCCCACTTCTCGATCAGCAAATACATGATGTAACTCACGCACAGGGTGAAGATAGAAAAGTAGTGTCCTTTCAGCCGCAAGGAAAGGATGCCGACAAAAAATCCAAGCAGCGCCGTCACGACGCCAGCCAGCGCGAAGGCCAGCCAGAAAGGCACTTGATGATCAACCGTCAGGATGCCGACAGTGTAGGCGCCGACCGCCATGAAAGCGCCGTGCGCCAGATTGAACTGGCCGGTATAGCCGGTGATCAGATTCAAACCGAGCGCAGCGAGCGCCATGATAAACATCTGTGTCGCCACCGAGAGCAAGTAATTGTTTTGCGCAAAGAGCGGAAAAATCAGCGCCGCCAGCGCCAGCAGGGTCCAGCCGATCTTGCCCTGCAGCAATTTCATCAACGGGCTCCTTTCATGGTGAACAAACCCTGAGGGCGAAACGACAGAATTACGACCAGCAGCACGAAGGCGATGATGTCTTTGTAGTCGGTGGAAAAATAGAAGCCGCCAAAGCTCTCTGCCAGGCCGATGATCAGGCCACCGACGATAGCCCCCGGAAAGCTCCCCATGCCGCCCAGGATGATGATGACAAAGGCTTTGGTGATCACCAGATTGCCCATGCTGGGGTAGACCAGATTGATGGGCGCATAGAGCACGGCAGCGATCGCCGCCAGCGCGCCTGAGATCGCAAACACCAGCAGCGTCACGCGCGTGGCATCGATGCCCACCAGGGCTGCGCCATCTTTGTTCTGCGCCATGGCAACGATGGTCGAACCCAACACCGTGTGGTTCAGGAACAAGTGCAAGGCCACCATCAGAGCGAACGCGCCAGCGATGATCAGCAACCGCTGCAACGGTGCCGTCAAACCAAACACTTCCACAATCTGGCCGTAGGGTGTCGGCATGCGATGAAAATCGGCACCGAACATGGCCTGCGCGCCGGCCTCCAGGAATAACAGAATGCCAATGGCTGCGATCATGTCGTGCAGTTCGGGCGCATTGCGCAGCGGATGAAACACCAGGCGCTCGGCCAGCATCGCAATCACCGCCACCACCACGGCCGCGCCGAGCATGGCAATCCAGTAGTTGAGGCCTAACACCGTCATCAGGTAGTAACCGGCGAACGCACCCGTCATGTAGAAAGCACCGTGCGCAAAATTCGGCACGTGCAAAATGCCATAGACCAGCGTCAGGCCCAAGGCTACCAGGCTGTAAACACCGCCGACCGTCAGGCCATTAAGCAATTGCTGGAAAAACAGTTCCACAGTTATCCTTGAAACAGCCGGCAAGTCTCTGATGGATGGTTGCGCCGGGGCTTGCGGCCAATTCTAGGCGCCGCTATGCGCTTGATGGCTCGGGTTTGTCCCAGTTGCCGTCGCGTCGGCGACTGCCGGGCATGCCCCTGACAACTTCGTCGCCGCTGATCCATCAGGCCCGACTCCAGGCTGCCACTGTCCTCGTGGCTACCTGTATGCTTGGCCTGAAATATTGACTGGAGATGCTGATGAAAAAACTCGATGCCTCGGCCCGTGGTGTCTATTTGATTACTGTCACGCCCTTCACAGAAAGCGGCGAACTCGATCTGGCAAGCACTGATCGCATGGTCGATTTCTGTCTGGAAAAAGGTGTCAGTGGTCTGACTGTGCTGGGCATCATGGGTGAGGCCAACAAGCTGACCGCGCAGGAGTCGCGCGACTTTGTCAAACGCGTACTGGCGCGGGTGGCAGGGCGTGTGCCGGTCGTTGTGGGTGCCTCGGCCAGCGGCTTTGCGCCAATGCGCGAGTTGACCGAAAGCGTGATGACTCTGGGCGCTGCTGGTGTCATGGTGGCGCCGCCTTCAACACTGCGCTCCGACGACCAGATCGTTGCCTATTTTGATATGGTCAATGAAACACTGGGGCCGGACGTACCCTGGGTGCTGCAGGATCACCCGGTCGCCACCGGGGTGCAGATGTCGGTCGCAGTCATCCTGCGAATTCTGAAAAACTCTGCCACCTGCGTCATGCTCAAGCACGAGGATTGCCCTGGCCTGGCCAAGTTGTCGGCGCTTCGAACTGCCAGCGAGCGCGGTGATGTCAAGCGTACTTCCATTCTCTGCGGCAATGGCGGTGGCCTGTTTTTGCCGGAAGAACTTTCACGCGGCGCTGATGGTGCCATGACCGGCTTTGCCTACCCGGAGATGATGATCGACGTATGCGATGCCCACGCGACTGGAAACATGGGCAGAGCACAGGACATTTTTGATGCCTATTTGCCACTGGCCCGTTACGAGCAGCAAGCCGGCATCGGTCTGGCAGTTCGCAAGCATCTGCTGGTGCAGCGTGGTGTCATCGCCTGCGCCGCCGTTCGCAAGCCCGGCCCCAAGCTGTCTGCCGCCGACATTGCCGACATCACCCGACTGATGGCCCGACAGGGCCGACGCTTGTCAGAGATTGCCTGACTTGCGGCACCCACAAGGTCAAATATAAAGTCTGGGCTAGCCCTCAAACTGCGGACGCAGTTGGCGGAGTCAGCTAAATTTCATCGGCGAAGTGATTACCTTCATCGAAGGCAAAGGCATGCTGCAAGTCGGCTGAAGCGGCTCAGCGCTGCCCGCTGGTGCCCGATCGGCGCACCTCGCGCAACATGAAGAGGTAAAGCCCTTCCACTTTGTCGCGCGCCCACGGTGTCTTGCGCAAAAATTTCAGGCTCGATGCCATGCTGGGCTCGCTGGTAAAGCAGCGCACCGGTATGCGCTCACCCAAACCGGCCCAGCCGTAATGCGACACCAGAGCCGTCACGATGGCCTCCAGCGTTAGACCGTGCAACGGGTTGCGCGCTTGAATTGCGGGTTGCTCGGGGGGCGAAGACGGGATTTGCATGGCGCCATTTTGGCATTGGTCAACGACACCGGCCAGTAGCAGCCCCGGCCAGTTAGAATACGCCCCTCGGAAGCGTGGCAGAGTGGTCGATTGCACTAGTCTTGAAAACTAGCAAACCGAAAGGTTTCGTGAGTTCGAATCTCACCGCTTCCGCCAGGCCACATCAGTTTAGACACTTCACCAATCGGCCCATCAATTGGGAATCAGAACTTTACCAATCACATGAATGACACCATTACTTGCGCGCACGTCTGTTGCAAGAATGCTGGCAGCAGTAGCGGTGGTGTCCTTGATGGTCAGATTGCTGTTGATGGTAATGTTCTGCGCGGGTACCGTTGCACCGGCAAGTGTCTTGGTGTTAAGCGTAGCCACGGGCATGCCAAAAGGTATGCCCGTAGAGAGAACTTGACCGGACAAAACGTGGTACGTCAATACCGAAGCAAGCTGCACGTTGGTAAGTCCGGTGGGCGCTGCCGCAAACGCTGCATTGGTCGGGGCAAACACTGTGAATGGGCCAGATCCACTAAGCGTTGGAGCTAGTCCAGTCGCTACTACAGCACCTACCAAGGAACTGAATGTGCCGGGATTGGCTTGCGCCATCTGGACTACATTGAGCACCCCGGGTGGCACCAACACCTTGTCTACGACGTGAATGATGCCGTTGTCGGCGCGCACATCCGCACCAGTAACGTTTGAAGTTGCCAGTACTGCGTCTGTGATCGCCACCCCGCTGGTTGTGTTCAGTGCAAGCTTGACTGACACCCCGCCAAAAGTGTAGGCAGTGGCTTGTGTCGCCCCACCCGCCTTCAGGTCTGCTGCGTACTTGGTGCCGGGGACCACGTGGTAGGTCAGTATTTTGCTCAGATCTGAAACCGATAGCGCGGACACCATCGCACCGGCATTTGCAAATCCAAGTTGAGTCGCGAGCGTGCTGAAAGCTGTGTCGGTGGGCGCAAACACCGTAAGATTTGCATTCGGATCAGTCAAAGTGCCAGCAATACCCGCTTTATTCACCGCCGCCAGCAAAGCTGTGAGATTGTTCTTCTGGGCAACCTCCGCGATGTTTCCATAGCTTGTGCCGCCGCCACCGCAAGCGGACAAGAGGCCTACCATGCTCAATGTTCCTATCCATTTCAAAAAGGTCTTCATGAAAGCGTCTCCAAATTGAGGTTCAGTTAGACAGTTATGTGCCTAACTTTTTCAATTTTAAGACCGATTGGTTTGCCATGAAGTCTATATGGTCATTATGCATACTTATGAGTATTTTTAATATGAATTCTCAGCCGAACTTTTTCATTTCCCCCACCTCCGCACAGTTGTTGGCAAGACTTTAGGACCGCATCGCTCCAAACAATTCACTTGCCGCCGATCCCTGGCGTAGCATGGCAGAGTGGTCGATTGCACCTGACTTGAAATCAGGCATGCCCGCAAGGGCATCGTGGGTTCGAATCCTACTGCCATCGGCCAGTTGTGGATAGCTGGTACTGACGGAACCAGTTTCAACGGATTTATCAAGCCCGACCGAGCGGCAGGTAACTGCTCACAGACCGGGCGAAATCAGCTCCAGCGCTGCGTAATGCTTAAGGCAAAAACCAAGCGGTAAAGCGATAGTAAGCTCCATTCAAAAATTGACAAACTGTTTATGTGCGCACATAATATGTGCATGGACAGGAGCATTGCCATGAACATCACACTCTCAATTGACGAACAAGTGGCACAACGTGCCCGAGAAGCCGCACAAAAGATGGGCAAGAGCCTTAACCAAGCAGTGCGGGACTACCTGGAACAACTTGCTGGCGGTGCGCGCCGTGGCCAGCAGTGGTCACAATTCGAAGAGCGATGCTTGAAGTCCAAGGCCAAGATCGAGGGTTGGCAATTCAATCGCGAAGAAGCGAACCACCGTTAAGCATGGCCACTCGCAGCTTTATCGATACCAATGTCTTGGTGTACGCCGAGGCCAGTGATGCTCCCTTGAAGCAGCGCGCCGCGCTGGCTCTGCTAAAGGGTCTTTACGAGGAAGGCCTTGGCGTACTTTCCACTCAGGTCCTACAGGAATACTGCAACGTAGCCCTCAGAAAGCTCAAACTTCCAGCGCAGTATGTGCGTTCGCAACTCGATCTCTACGAGCAGTTTGAAGTCGTTCAGGTTACCCCCGCTATCATTCGCGTCGGCTTGGATCTGCACCAGACGCGCAGTGTTTCATTCTTTGATGCAATTGTGCTGGCGAGTGCCCACGCTTCAGGCTGTAACGTTATCTGGACTGAAGACATGAATGCCGGAGAAGTGATCAATGGCGTCTGCATTTCAAATCCTTTCACTACCGAACTTCTGGGTTAGGTCGTCCGCAATGACTGTGCTTAAGCCTTAACACGAACGCCAGCGCGTGGCCGAAGCTTGACACCGGATGGTTGTAATTTCTTCTTGAACATTAAATTAAATTACACCCACTGAACACCAGGTTAACGTGAATTCCTTAGTCTGTGCGCTGGCGCACAGATGGTCGACGAATTGGCGTGCAGCATCGGTGCGTCTGTGCCGACACAGTTTCATTTCCAGAGGAGAGCGCTTATGACTCCATATCCGATTGCAGTGCTGGTCGGCAGTCTTCGACGTGACTCCTTCAATCGCAAGTTGGCCGGCGCCCTGGCGCAGCTTGCGCCGCCCAACTTCTCATTTACACAGCTCCGAATTGACGACTTACCGCCGTATACCCAGGACGACGATGCCAACCCGGCGGAATCGGTCAAGCGATTGAAAGTAGAGATTAAAGCGGCCAGGGGCTTGCTGTTCGTCACCGCCGAATACAACAGCTCAATCTCCGGCGCACTGAAAAACGCCATCGACCACGCCTCGCGCCCGCGCGGACAAAGTGCCTGGACCGGCAAGCCGGCAGGCATTCTGGGCGAGTCGGTTGGCGCCATAGGCACAGCTCTCGCACGACAGCATTTGCGCAACGTTCTGGCCTACCTGGATGTCCCGACAATGGATCAGCCGAAAACATTTATCCTGGCCAAAGATGGCTTGATTGATGACTCTGGCAACATCGCTGAAGGCAGCCGCCAATTCATGCAGCACTGGATGGACCAATACGTCGCCTGGGTGAAGAAAATAAGTCCTTGATCGACGGGCACAAACCCGATGCAATTCAACGTCAATACCTGCTGGCTGCTCTGCAAAAATATTTTGGGCCGCTAGCGACCCGTCCGCACACCGGCGCCTAGCGCCGTGGGTACTGACATTGCCTTACTTGGGCTTGGTGACTTCGTGGCCGATGGCGCCACCCACTGCAGCGCCAGCACCGGCGCACAAGATGCCACCACACAGAACATTGCCGGCTACGCCCCCAATGACGGCGCCGGTGGCGGTGCCCTTCTCCTGGTGCGTCATGCCGGCACAGCCAGCCAGGCCCAAAGTCGACAGCAGCAAGGTCGCCGACAAAACGGTGGAAACCCGATTGAGTTTGTTCATGAGAAATTTCTCCGATTCGATATAGATCGACAGGGCGTGCAGCGCAACTCGCGCAGTCACGGGCGAACTTGAATTGTTGACTTCGCAATCGGAGCCTTCAGTGCGGCTGCGCACATAGGAGCAATTTGATTTGACAGGCTGCCTTTATTGGGCTTATGTTGGCTACCGCACAGAGCACCAGCGGCATTGCCACTAGCATCTCTTATGCGGGTCAAAAATTCATCATACGACTTCAATTGCCCGCGCTGGCATGTCGATTTGAAAATAGGCGCCTTTTTTACGTCGGATAAGCGTATAACTCCGCAAGGTGCTACCGGCACCCTCGGTCTGTGCGATGCGCCGAAACCATTCGCGCCATTTCAGGACCTGTCCATGATGCCCGTAACCTTTGTCTCGCCTTTTTCTGCCAGTGCGCAGCAATACCGCGTTCAGTTGGGGGCCATTCCTCGATGAAAACCACAACGAAATTTTCCGCCTGGCTGGCTGGCGCGGTGTTGCTGGTGTCGCTTGGCGTGGTCACCGCCCTTTTGTCTTTCCGGCAACTCGGTGAATCGGCCGAGGCGCGCAAGCATGCCTTCCAGGCATTGAGCACTGCGAACCAGTTTCTGTCTTCCTTGAAAGACGCAGAAACTGGTGAACGTGGTTTTTTGCTAACCGGTAACGAATCCTTCTTGAAGCCTTATTTGGCAGTGCGTGATGGCATCCAGGGTGATCTGGCCGCATTGCATCAACACAGCACTGTCAATGCCAACCAACATCATCTGGATGCTCTCGAGTCCTTGGTGGATGCCAAGCTGGAGGAAATGTCACGTCTCGTCAACTTGCGCCGCAAAGGTGATTTGCCAGGCGTACTGGCCGCCGTTGGCAGTGGTCAGGGGATGCGCTTGATGGATTCGATACGTACCGAGATGGACAGCTACATCGCGATTGAAGTGGACGCTTTGGCGCTACGCGAGGCAGAGTTTCAGTCGAACATGCGCCGTCTGTTGGCGATCATCATTGTCGCCAGCGTGATTGGAATGTTATTTGCAATGTTGCTGGCTTATCTGATGTTCCGTGCCACGCAACAGCGAGTGAAAAATCTGGTTCACCTTGAAACACAGCATTTGCTCAAGATTCAGGAGCAAACCAACGTCACCCTGCGCGACAGCGAAGAGAAGCTGGCGGTCATGCTCGACTCCATTGGTGATGCCGTGATGGCGACCGACGCCAATGCGCGTATAACGCTGATGAATCCGGTGGCCGAACATCTCACCGGCTGGACACAAGCACAAGCCTGCGGCCAGCTGATTGACGCAGTTTTTCACATTGTCAACAAGGACAGTCGTCTGCCCTCCATCATTCCGGTGATGGACGCCGTGCGGCAGGGCAAGGTCCAGGGTCTGGCCAACCACACGGTACTGATTTCACGCGATGGTCGCGAGTTCGACATTGCCGATAGCTGCTCACCGATCCGCAACCACGACGCCCAGGTAGTGGGTGCCGTGCTGGTGTTTCGCAACGTCACCGAGGAATACGCCCAGCAACAGGCCTTGCGCGACAGCGCTGCGCAGATCCAGACCATACTCAACACCGTGGTGGACGGCATCGTCAACATCCATGCGCGCGGTGGCATCGTCGAGAAAGTCAACCCGGCCGCCGAGCACATGTTTGGCTACCGAGCGACAGAACTGATGGGACAAAACTTCAGCCTGCTGATTCCCGAGCTGGACCAGGACCAGCGCAATGGTTCACTGGAGTATTACAGTGCCAGCGACGAGGCACGCGCAAGCGGCCTGGCGCGCGAGGTGGTCGGCCGGCGCAAGGATGGCAGCAAGTTTCCGCTGGAAATTTCAGTCAGCGAAATGTCGCTGGGCGGTCAACGCTACTTCACCGGCATTTTGCGTGACATCACGGCGCGCAAGCAGGCCGAGCAAGCGCTGATCAAGGCCGGCGCCTTGCAAAGCGCGATTTTCAACAGCGCCAATTTCTCCAGTATCGCCACCGACGCCAAAGGCGTTATCCAGATTTTCAACGTGGGTGCCGAACGCATGCTGGGCTATGCGGCAGCGGATGTGATGAACAAGATCACACCGGCCGATATTTCCGATCCGCAGGAAGTGGTTGCACGGGCCCAGACACTCAGCAGTGAGCTGGGCACCGCCATCACACCCGGCTTTGAGGCGCTGGTGTTCAAGGCCTCGCGCGGCATCGAGGACATTTACGAGCTGACTTACATCCGCAAGGACGGCAGCCGCTTCCCCGCGGTGGTGTCAGTGACGGCGCTGCGTGATGCACAAAATTCAATCATTGGCTACCTGTTGATCGGCACCGACAACACGGCCCGCAAACAGGCCGAAGAAGCGCTGATCAAGGCCGGAGCTTTGCAGAGCGCGATTTTCAACAGCGCCAATTTCTCCAGTATCGCCACCGACGCCAAAGGCGTTATCCAGATTTTCAACGTGGGTGCCGAACGCATGCTGGGCTATGCGGCAGCGGATGTGATGAACAAGATCACACCGGCCGATATTTCCGATCCGCAGGAAGTGGTTGCACGGGCCCAGACACTCAGCAGTGAGCTGGGCACCGCCATCACACCCGGCTTTGAGGCGCTGGTGTTCAAGGCCTCGCGCGGCATCGAGGACATTTACGAGCTGACTTACATCCGCAAGGACGGCAGCCGCTTCCCCGCGGTGGTGTCAGTGACGGCGCTGCGTGATGCACAAAATTCAATCATTGGCTACCTGTTGATCGGCACCGACAACACGGCCCGCATGCAAATTCTGGCCGACCGGGCGCTGCTCGATCGGGTGCTGCAGGACAAGAATATCGAACTTGAACGCGCCACCCTGGTGGCCGAGAAAGCAAACCTCGCCAAATCAGAATTCCTGTCCAGCATGAGCCACGAGTTGCGCTCGCCGCTGAATGCCATTCTCGGCTTTGCCCAACTGATGGAGTCGGGCACTCCGCTGCCGACGCCGACGCAGAAGTCCAGCATCAACCAGATTCTTCAAGCCGGCTGGTATCTGCTTGAATTAATCAATGAAATACTCGATCTGGCTCTCATCGAATCCGGCAAGCTTTCACTGTCGATGGAGCCGATATCGCTGCTGGAGGTGTTGCACGATTGCCAGGCCATGATCGAACCGCAGGCGCAAAAAAGCGGCGTCCGCATGACTTTCCCAGACTCCGACAGCCACTATTTTGTCAACGCTGACAGGACGCGCGTCAAGCAAGTCCTGATCAACCTGCTTTCTAACGCGATCAAATACAACCGGGCCGGCGGCAGCGTCGAGGTGACCGTTAGCGCCATCACTGAAGGGCGCTTGCACATCAATGTGCGCGATACCGGTGAAGGCTTGTCGAAGGAAAAGCTGGCGCAACTGTTTCAGCCATTCAATCGTCTTGGGCAGGAGGCCGGCGAAGAAGAAGGCACCGGCATCGGCCTGGTGGTGAGCAAGCGGCTGATCGAGTTGATGGGTGGTGAAATCGGCGCCGAGAGTACCGCCGGGGTCGGCAGTGTATTCTGGATTGAGCTGAACCTGGCGCCGGAGCCGCATTTTGCCCTGGAAGCGGATATGCCGCTTGGGCTGCTGGCAACACCTTTGCCGGCGGACGTGGGCCTGCGCACCCTGCTGTATGTGGAGGACAACCGGGCCAATATGCAACTGGTCGAGCAACTCATTGAGCGCCGTCCTGATATGCGCTTGTTGAGCGCCGGTGACGGCATACGCGGCATCACGCTAGCGCGCATCCATCAGCCGGACGTGATCCTAATGGACATCAACCTGCCCGGTATCAGCGGCATTCAGGCGCTGAAAATACTGCGCGAAGACCCGGTTACGGCCCACATCCCGGTGCTGGCGCTGAGCGCCAACGCGATGCCACGCGACATCGAAAAAGGTCTCACTGCCGGATTCTTCCGTTACCTGACCAAGCCGATTAAAGTCACCGAATTCATGGAAGCGCTAGACATGGGACTGATACTCGCTGCGGCAACATCGGCCCGAGCCAAAAAGGAGACCCTGAAATGATCGTTAGTGCCACCGACATTTTGAACGCCAATATTCTGATTGTTGACGATCAGGAGTCCAACGTCCGTTTGCTGGAACAAATGTTGAGTGAGGCGGGCTATGCCTATGTTGCCTCGACGACCAATCCGCAGGAGGTCTGCGCACTGCATCGCGGCAACAAGTACGACCTGATACTGCTTGACCTGCAGATGCCCGGTATGGATGGATTCCAGGTGATGGAAGCACTCAAGACGAACGAGCAAGAGAGCTACCTTCCGGTGCTGGTCATCACCGCCCAACCGGGACACAAGCTGCGCGCCCTGCAGTGCGGTGCCAAGGATTTCATCAGCAAACCATTTGATCTGGTCGAAGTCAAGACACGCATTCACAACATGCTGTTGGTTCGCTTGCTCTACAAGAAGCTGGAGAATTACGCCAAGGAGCTGGAGCAGACGGTGCTGAAACGCACCGCCGAGCTGCGAGAAAGCGAAGCGCGCTATCGAAGCCTGACCGAACTGGCCTCCGATTGGTACTGGGAGCAGGACGCGAACATGAATTTCACCAAGGTTTCGGGACCGGTACTGGAGATGCTTGGCATCCGGGTCGGTGCCCAGACAGACAGTACCGGGGTTCAGTCAACTGGCTGGAACGAGGAAGAGCGCGAATTGCTGCAGTCGGCCATTGCCTCGCGCACGCCGTTTCTCGATTTCGTCTTTCACCGCATCAATGCCGATGGTTCACAACACCGTTTTCAGGTCAGTGGTGAACCTATGTTCAACCAGTCGGGGCGCTTCATCGGTTACCGTGGCATCGGTGTGGAACTCACTGCCAAGTAGCAGTGCTCAATAACGCGACGCCCGATCATGCCAGTACTTCATAGTCCGAGCCAAAATCACCTTCTTGCCGCCTTGACAGCGGCAGATTTGGAGGCACTGTCGGTGAAGCTGGAGCTGGTCCAGATGCCGCTGGGTCAAATGCTTTATGAACCGGGTGAGCAGTTGCGCCACGCCTATTTCCCCACCACTTGCATCGTGTCACTGCACTACGTCACAGACACTGGTGCATCGGCCGAAACCGCCGGGGTCGGCAATGAGGGCGTGGTTGGGATTTCGCTCTTCATGGGTGGCGATACCACCTCCAGCTCGGCCGTGGTACAGACCGCTGGTCATGCTTACCGGCTGGAGCGTCGCTTGCTGAAGCAGGAATTTGATCGGGCTGGTTTGCTGCAGCGTTTGTTGCTGCGTTACACCCAGGCGCTAATGACGCAGATGTCGCAAACCGCCGCCTGCAACCGCCACCATACCGTGGAGCAGCAGCTCTGCCGCTGGCTTTTGCTGACCCTGGACCGGGTCTCGACACGCGAGTTGGTCATGACACAGGAACTGGTCGCCAGCATGCTGGGCGTGCGCCGTGAAGGCGTCACCGAGGCCGCCGGCAAATTGCAGCGCGCCGGGTTTATCAGCTACCGTCGCGGCCACATTGCGGTACTGGACCGCACCGGCTTGCAGACCAAAGCCTGCGAATGCTACGGCGTGGTCAAAAAAGAACTCGACCGGCTACTGAGCGACGTACGCTGAGGTCCGTCAATGGCGTCGCACCGCACCGTTGTCGATTTGCACGCGATCACCCACGCGAATATCTGAATTGGTGGTTTGCGTTACGGTCTGCTTCCCCGAGTTGTCAATCGCCGAGATCAGTGTCGAGTACATCGTGGTGTACCAGAACAAATCCAGCAATCCATTTGAGTGAACGAGGCAGGGCCATGGAATCGACTCAAAAAAAACTCCGTGGTTCTTGCAAGAACCCAGAGTGATGACAGTTCAGGTCACATCAGGTGAAACTCAAGGACGAACAACGATCTCGTTGCGGACCGACTTCACACCGCTCACACCACGGGCAATGGTCTCGGCAGTACTGCGTTCGGGAGAGTTCTTGGCGAAGCCCGACAGCAAGACTGTGCCATTGAGTGTTTCGACCTTGATGCTGACGGCGTCAACCTGCTTGTTTTCGACGAAACGCGATTTGATCAGGGTGGTGATGCCGGTGTCGTCAACGTAGGCGCCAACGGTTTCCTGACCGCGCTGCACCGCGCAACCGGCGGTGGTGAGCAGAACGATGGCAGTCACGGCTGCGATGAGAGTGGTGCGAATTTGCATGGTGAAACTCCAGTTAAATTTGACGTTTGATCAGGTTTGGGTTGATGGTGATTGGCCCCACCATCGTTGGGCGGAAAACTGCCTCAGCGCGTGCCGGTCACTTCGACGTCGACGCGGCGGTCAGGTTGCAGACAGGCAATCAGTGCCCTTGTCGCCTTGTTACCGACACATTCGCCTGGCTTGGTCACCGGGTCTGCTCCGTTCACGCCCTTGGCGACAATCTTGCCTTCGGCAATGCCAGCGTGTCCCACCAGGTAGTTCTGGACGGTCTCGGCGCGACGCGTTGAAAGCTTCAGGTTGTAGGCGTGCGAGCCGATCCGGTCAGTGTTTCCGGTGACTGTGATGACATCAAAGTTGGTGCCCTTGAGGTCGGCGGCAAATTTGTCGAGTTCCAATTGACCTGAAGGCTTCATCGCTGATTTGTCAAAGTCGAACAGTGAATCGGCGGAGAAACTCACCTTCGCCGGCACGCGTGGCGTCGGAGGGGGAGGGGGAGGTGGCGGCGGCGGTGGTGGCGGTGGCACCACTACGGCGACCGGTTGCGGCGCCGGGGCTACATAAACCGGTTCCGGCGCGACTGCCCGTGCGACCGGCGTCGGTGCTTTGACGCCAAAGCGATAAACCAGTCCGATAGAAGCCATGTCGATATCGCCCTTGTTGCCCACTGCGTCATTGACACGGTAGCGTTCCAGTTCACCGCGCAATGCCAATGAATCGGTAAATGCGTATTGCAGTCCCACGCCGTACTTCACATTGGTTTCACGCGAATTTGGATTCGGGTTGAGAACTGTCACCGCGCCGGTTGACGTGAACGTATCGCTGGCTTCAGTATAGTTGGCGCCAATGCGCCCGAAAGCTGAAAACCGTTGCGTGATCGGCATCGTGCCCACCAGGTCCAGGTTGACGCCACGCAGTTTGATTGTTCCGTTCAGAGTTCCGAGCGGCGTTGTGTTCGCCGTAAAGCCGAACTTGCCCAGATCAAAAAAACCACCTTCCAGGGCCAGATACTTGTTCCACTGGTAGCCGCCGTAAAGCTTATAGCCGGTATCACTGTCGGTATCGCTGATTGACGTGGCAGTCAAGCCGCTGCCCAGCAGACCGCTGGCTATTCTGGCGTCGTCAATGGTGGCGCGCGTCTGGCCGATATTGGCCCCGGTGTACCAGCCGGAATCATCCGCCAATGCGCAGGAACTGGCGATGACCGCCAGTGCCACCAATGTCAATTTGCCTGAGGTTCTTGCCAATTTGGCTCTTGCTAATTTCATGTTCTTCTCCAGGAGGAGTCACCCCCTCAATAAACTCATTGAGGTCGGGTGAGGGTTGCTACAAATAAAACTGTTTTCAAACTTTTGTCATGCGACTTCAGGGCGCAGGCACGTTGATGACGGTGTTCACCAGCGTGACCGATGCACCCAGCGAGATCACCCTGCCGTTGAGGATCACTGGCGTGACATTGCCTGCGGTAGAGAACGAGGCACCGGACTGGCTGATGATGGTGCCCTGCATGATGCCGCCGCCGCCCGCGTTGATGGTCGCAAAGCTGCCGACCTGCCAGAAGACGTTCTTGGCTTGTGCACCGTTGATCAGGTTGATGCTGCGCGGGAACACAGCGCCCGGACCGCCGACCGTCAGCGTTGTGGCCATCTTGAACACCCACACGGCGTTGGCATCACCGAGCCCATCGAGAGTCAGGTCACCGGCTGAGTCAATTGTTCCGTTCAGCAACAGGAACGAGCCACCGGGGGCGACATACACGCCTGGCGGCACGGTCAGGCCGGAGAGGTTGGCTGCAATGGGCGTGCCCACAACGGGTGCCGCCACCAATGCGTTGTAGGTCTTGAGTGCATCGGCAAGGGCTAAGGTGGCAATTCCGAAGGTGCCGGTAGACGCGGTACCTGTGCCCTCGGTGGGGCAACCCACGGTGGGCGGTGGTGGCGCAGTGTATATACCGCCATTGACGAAACCGACATTGCTGCCCGTTTCTGTATAAGTGCATCCGGGCGTCGCGTCGTGGAAGCCGGTCACCGCCGTTGAAACAGCCGTGGTGCCAATATCGCCATTGATCACAGTATTGAGGCCCTGATTGGTGATGCCTGCGCTACCGCCCATGGTTCCGAAACTAGCGGCTGAACCCAGATCGAAGGTCGGTGGTACCACGACAACGGCTGCTGTTCTAAAGCTCCAAACCTTGCTGACTGCCAGTGCGTTACCGGCGAGGTCTTTGCTTGCCGTGCTGACCGTGGCGGTATAGCTGGTATCGACAGCCAGAGGGGCGCTTGGCGTAAAGGTTGCAATCTTGCTTGTGGCATTGAAGGCAACGGTGCCCGTGACGCCGGCAACCGCAAAGCTTGCCGTATTGATGGTCAGCGGATCCATGGCTTTGCTGAAGGTCGCATTGACAGCACTGCTGATTGCAACATTGGTTGCCAGATCCGCAGGATTGACAAGAACCACGGTCGGTGCCGTCGTGTCTGCCAAGGCAGCTGTCGTCCAGCTCCAGACGTAATCACTTGCCAGTGCATTGCCCGTCAGGTCTTTGGCGCCGGTCGTCAAGGTGGCGGTGTAGTTGGTGTTGATTGCCAGCGCGCTGGTCGGTGCAAAGACCGCGTTCGTGCCCGAGTAGCTGATAGCTCCGGCGACTGGCGTTATGCCTTGCTTGAAGGTAAACGTTGCTGCGGTGATGGTTGCCGGGTCCATCGCCTCACTGAAGGTGGCACCCACTTTGGTGTTGATCGCAACGCCGGTAGCACCGTTGGCGTTGATGGTCGCCGTGACAGTGGGTGCAGTGGTGTCAGGGATGGCGCCCGTCGTGAACGTCCATACAAAATTGTTTACCAGCGCAATACCTGTGCTGTCTTTGGCGGCCGTGGTGACGGTCGCAGTACACGGGGTGTTGGGCGCCAGGCTGCTTGCTGCCGGCAAGGTCAGGCTTGCCAGATTGCTGGCTGCCAGGTAGCTGACGACGCCGACGATGGGCGTTTCGCTCGGGCAGGCCAGGCTGAAGCTGGCAGCCGACAAGGTGGCCGGGTCCATCGCCTTGTTAAAGGTTGCTGTAATAACTTTGGTGTTGACCGATACGCCAAGCGCATTGGGCAATGGCACGACGTCGGTCACTGAGGGAGGCGTCGTCGCCAGGCCGTCTGCGCCCAGAATCGGATCTCGCCCACCGCCGCATCCGACCACCAAAGCGCTCAGAAGCAATGCCGCAAACCATGGCACTGCTCTGGAATAGCTTTCATATTTTTTCATTTGCTTTCCTCTTCATTTATTTCAATTTACCGTTGAGGGATATGACCGACCCCTGGGTCGGCTCCCATACTGTCGTTCTGCAAAGTTGCTTTTGCTCAATGCATCACAGGCCAGAGTATTTCCCTGCAGTTCCTTGCCTTCCGTGCGCTGTCGAACACTGCGAAAGATATTTTTTGGCGCGTTGTGTACGCGAGCGCACAGTGAACCGGCATGGAAAGCAATTACGGTAAAGCCTGTGTCGTTTCATGCGAAGCGGGTCAAACCGTTGCATGGTGCCGACCGGATTCAGGTTCATTCAATGATCGGGGAAATTCATGCAAAACGCCACCCTGTTCCAGCCCGATTCGTTGCAACATTCCCATGGGGCCAGGTATTATTCTGGGGAAGCGCAACGACCCAGTCACAGTGCCCCGGATTACCAGCTTGACTACCAGTTCGTCGCCCTGCTTGACGCCTACCGCTATTGCAGTGGTCTGGCGCGAGCCAATGAAGTGCTGGTCATGCTCAAGAGCCGCGATGGCGCCAATGCCCAGAAGCTGGCAAGCTGGATCGTCAATAGAAAACTGATCTGCTTTGAATGGCGGTCAAAACTTTGGCTCCCCCTGTTTCAGTTCAATCAGCTCGACATGACGCCGCTGCCTGGACTGGAGCAGGCGTTGACTGCTTTGAGCGCCAGTTTCGATGGCTGGGAAATAGCCGACTGGTTTGCCCGGCCAAATGCCTGGCTGGCAAGCGAAACACCGGCGGACAAGCTGCTGTCGGACCCACCGGCCGTGCTGCGCGCGGCCTGCGCCGAGCGTTTCAGTGTGATGGAATCAACAGCTGGCGCCGTGGTTGGCGCACTAAGGTGACAAGCGTGGCCGCAGACGCGAAGGCAGCAGCGCCTGCAACTGTTGCACCTGACGTTGCAAAATCTCGATCCGGCCGAGATTGCCCAGCAGGATCGCCACCGTGAACAGGTCCAGATCGAAATCCTGGCGCAGCTTGGCGGCCGTGCGCAAGGGGACTACCCATTCAGCGCTGAAGAGGCGTTGCGGCGTTGCCGCGCTCATTGGCACCAAAGCGCAATAGTCCACCAGTTCATCGAGTTCGGTCTCGCTCATGGCGCAGCAGCGGGACAACTCGGTCAGGGTCAAGGTCTGGCTGCTGTCGAGCCAGCTGCACTCAACTTGCGCTTGTGTCATATTGGTTCTCCCTGGATAAGGTCGCACGGGGATTGAAGTTTGAAATGCGCGCCAACTCACCATAGAGCTCGCGCTCACGCTCAGACAACTTGGCCGGCACGTCGATGTGAACGATGCCGTAGAGGTCGCTGTGATCCTTTGCCAACCCCCGACCGCGCAGGCGCAGCTTGCGCCCTGATCGCATGCCGGGTGGCACCGTCAACAAGACCGGGCCATCCAGCGAGGCAACCTCCACTTCGGTGCCCAGCGCGGCCTCCCACGGAGTCAACGCCAGGTCAAAATACAGGTCATGGTGGTCAGGCCGAAATACCGGATGCGGTGCCAGCTTGATGTGTAGGTAGATGTCGCCATCAGCACCACCGTTGTGGCCCTTACCGCCTTTGCCGCGCAGCCTGAGCTTTTGCCCTTCACGCACACCGGGCGGCAGGGTGACTTCCAGCGTGCGCTCACCCGCTGCGTCGGCCAACTGCAGACTCAGCGTGGAGCCGCGCCTGGCGTCTTCCAGACTGACGGTCACCGTGTTTTCGTAGTCCCGCCCATGCACTGGCATGGCGCTACGCTGAGAGCTGTGCGGCCCGCGCCCCATCGCGGCCAACAGGTCGACCAGATCGATATCGTCGAACGATTGTCCGGCAGCAGCATGATCGTGACGCCACTCGGAGGGTGGCACAAATTCCTCGCCAACAGGCGGATGGCCAAGCTGGTCATAGGCGGCGCGCTTGTCGCTGTCTTTCAGCGTGGCGTAGGCCTCTGCTGCGTCCTTGAAGCGGGCTTCGGCGTCGGGCGCCTTGGAAACGTCCGGGTGGTAGGTTCGCGCCAGTTTGCGATAGGCCTTCTTGATCTGATCCAGATCGGCATCCGGTGGCACACCCAGCGCAGCGTAGTAATCCTTGTACTTCATGATGTACAACTTTCAAGTTTGCGAATTGCGAGCGCAACTGGCAGTGTGCGATGCAAATGCAATTCACTCTGTGCGCAAGCGCACTCAGCATTGGCGCGACAAATCTGATAACTAAAGTGGTAGTTGGTGATTTTCGCTGTCACGCGTTGTGATGTAAATATGCCAGACGGCAATGAACATGGCGGCAATCGTCGGTCCCAGAACAAAGCCGTTGATGCCAAACACCGACATGCCGCCGACGGTGGTGATCATCACGACATAGTCAGGAATGCGTGTGTCCTTGCCGACCAGGATCGGTCGCAGCAGGTTGTCCACCAGACCGATCACCAACAAGCCGTAGGCAACCAGTGCGACACCCTGCCAGAGCGCGCCGGTCAAGAAAAAGTAGACAGCGACCGGCAGCCACACCAATGCAGCGCCGATGGAAGGCAGCAGTGACAGAAAGGCCATTAGCACGGCCCACAGCAAAGCGCCGCTGACACCGAGAAACCAGAACGCGATGCCACCCAACGCGCCCTGGATCGCGGCCACCACCAGATTACCCTTGACCGTGGCGCGAATCACCGCGCTGAACTTGTTCAACAGCTCGCGCTTGTGCGCCGGTGCCAACGGGATGGCGTGCTGCAAGACCGCAACCACATCGTCACCATCACGTAGCAGAAAAAATGCCAGGTACAGGGCAATGAAAAGACTGACCACAAATTCGAAGGTGTTCTGTCCGATGCTCAGCGCCTGTGCCCCGATAAACTGCGTGCCCTGCGTCAACAAGGCGGTCACGCGGCGTTGCAAGGCGTCAAAGTTGGCTAGTCCGAGGCGGTCCAGCTGGGTCCTGACGCCGTCCGGCAAGGCGTCAAACAAGCCATGAAAATAGAGCGCAGGGTTCAATTGTCCGGACTGCAAGCGTTGGTAGACCGAGGCCGCTTCGCTGGCAAGCGAGGCAGCCACCAGCGTCAGCGGCAAAATGACGATCACCAGCACAATGGTGAGCGTCAGCAAGGCAGTCAATGTGGCAAGGTTTTTCAGGCGCGCCAGCAAGCGACGGTTCAAGGGTTCGAACAGCAACGCAATGATGGCACCCCACATGATGGCTGCGTAGAACGGGACCAGGACGCTTCCAAGTGCCAGCGAGACCGCCACCAGAAGAAGCACGAGCGCCCTCTTCTCGACATAGGTTGACGCATTTTCATCTGGGGAATTCATCGGGGTCCTCGGCACTGTGGCGGAATCTTACCCCGCACAGCATCCCATTTAACAGCGCTGGTGAACTTCGCATCCAGTAAATACTTTTGCTTATGTCCGGTACGGCACTGAACCGCTGCGCTCGTGCTGGCGTGCGGTCAGCAAATTGCGGCGCTTGGCCACAGTACTTGAACAGGGTCGAAGTGTGACTGCAAAATCACCACACCGCCATGGATCGTGCGCGCGCCAATTTGTCGGATTATTCCTACAATGGACAGAAATCTGGAGGAAGAGACATGTCGCCAACCCAACTGATCCTGGACTACGTCTATGACCACGAGGCCCAGCACCCCGACCAGGTCTACCTGACCCAGCCGATTGGCTCCGGGGCCACTGTTGACTACACCTGGCGCCAGGTGCTGGACCAGTCTCGGCGCATGGCCGCACATCTCAAGGCCCTGGGCCTGGAGCCCGGCGCGCGCATCGCCCTGCTGTCCAAAAACTGCGCGCATTTCTTCATGGCCGAGTTGGCAATCTGGATGGCCGGTGGCACGACGGTGGCGATATTCCCGACTGAAACAGCGCAGACGGTGCGTTTTCAGCTGGAACACAGCGCGGCGAGCCTTCTGTTTGTCGGCAAACTCGATGGTTGGGAGCAGCAGGCGTCAGGTGTTCCCGATGGCCTGGCGTGCATCGCATTCCCGCTGGCGCCGAAGACCGGTTTTGATAGCTGGGATGCCGTTGTCGAACGCACCCTGCCCTTGTCCGGCCGCCCACAACGCGCGCCCGCTGACCTGGCCATGCTTTGCTACACCTCGGGTTCCACCGGACAACCCAAAGGCGTCATGCACAGCTTTGAGCGAATCACGCACGCAAGCCTGGTGTTAACAAAATACATCACGACAACCATCGGTGAAGCTACACCATTCCGGACTTTGTCCTACCTGCCACTGGCGCATATCTTCGAGCGTGCATGGGTTGAGTGCACATCCTTCATCGGTGGTCGAACCCATGTCTATTTTGCCGAGTCGCTGGACACCTTTTTACAGGACCTGAACCGGGCACGTCCGACCACGTTCATTTCGGTGCCGCGTTTGTGGCTCAAATTCCAACAAGGCGTTTTCACCAAAATGCCACCCAGGAAGCTGGATCGCCTGCTGGGCATTCCGATTCTCGGTCGCATGGTTGGACGCAAGGTGCTCCAGGGGCTGGGACTGGACAAAGTTGTCTCCGCTGGCAGCGGTTCGGCGCCGATCCCGGCAGAGCTGATCACCTGGTACCGCCGCTTGGGTTTAAACCTGTCGGAGGGCTATGCGATGTCGGAAGATTTTGCCTGTTCCCACACGTCTACAGCGCAGTTCAATGCGCCAGGTTGCGTGGGCATACCCTTGCCCGGAGTTGAAGTGCGCATCAGCGAAGAGGGCGAAATCCTGATCAAGTCGCCCGGGCAATTTGTCGGCTACTATCTGCGCCCGGACCTGGACGCCCAGAGCTTCACGTCCGACGGCTTTTTTCGCACCGGTGACATGGGCCAGCGCAATGACGATGGGCTGCTCAGACTGACTGGCCGGGTCAAGGAATTGTTCAAGACTTCCAAAGGAAAATACGTCGCGCCGGCACCGATCGAGAACCGCATCAATGCCTGTCCGCTGGTGGAAATGAGCATGATCTCAGGAGTCGGTCAGCCGGCCGCGTATGCGATGGTGGTGCTGGCAGAGGACCTTCGTGGACAGCAGGGCGATGCAGTTGTTCGTGCAAAAGTGGAAGTCGAGCTCAGCCAGTTGTTAATCGATGTCAATAAGGATCTTGCGGACTACGAAAAATTGCGCATGATCGTGGTGTCAACCGAGCCCTGGACCATCGAGAACGGCTGCCTTACGCCCACCATGAAAATTCGGCGCAGCCGCATTGAATCAACGGTGGATGCCAGGGTGGCAGACTGGTACGCCAACAACAGTCCTGTGCTCTGGGCCTGAAAAATGATAGGACGTCTACAGCACGAGAAAATGGAGGCGTAGACTCCAGCGCAGGCCAGAATGGTGCCTGATCCCAAGGCAGCGCCGGACAAGCTTCAAGTTGCGGACTTGCTGCCATACTTGGCGCGATGATCTACCTTCACAAACTGCTGCCGCTGACGCTATCGCCCATTGCCCTGGTACTGCTGCTAATGGTGTGGGCCGCCTTCAGGCGTTCACGCGCTGCGGCTCTGTTGTCGGTGTTATTGCTCTATGCGGCTAGTATGCCGGCACTGTCGGACCGCCTGTTCCGTGCGTTGGAGCGCCAGCAGTTGCGATTGATGCCGGCTGCGGTCGAGCCGGCACAAGCTGTCGTGGTGTTGAGCGGCATGTTGCTGAATGCGCCCAGCGAGCAAGGCGTTGTGCCCGAATGGGGAGAGGCGACCGACCGCTTCTTCGGCGCTCTGGAGTTGTACGCGGCGGGTAAGGCCCCGCTGTTGGTGTTCACCGGCGGGGTGATGCCCTGGCAGGGTCAACAGGAACCCGAGGGCCAAGTGCTGCGGCGTATGGCCCAACGCTTGGGCGTGCCAGCCAGTAACATCGTGGTAAGCGGCCCGGTGCAGAACACCGAACAGGAAGCGTCGGCTGTGCGGCAGTTGCTGAAACCGGGTGTCAAGCGCATCATTTTGGTGACCTCGGCCTTCCACATGCCGCGTGCGCAACGCTTGTTTGAGCGGATCGGCTTTATCGTCACGCCCTATCCGGTGGACTTTCGGGTGGCTGTGCGCGAGGCCACGCTGATGGACTACCTGCCCGAGGCGCGCGCGCTGTGGCTGACCGACATCGCAGTGCGCGAGTGGCTGGGGCATGCCTACTACGCGCTGAGATATGACCTGATCGCAACCCAATAGACAGTCGGCCATCGATTCGATTTCTGCACCACTTGCTGAGCATTCGCCATTTTCTGTCGTGCTCGCTCACTCTTTTCAGTTTACCCAAAAGTGCAAGGGCAAGCGGTCAAAGAAAAAGAGACTGATTTGACAAAATCTCTTTTATAAATGGTGGGACGTGTAGGACTTGAACCTACGACCAAAGGATTATGAGTCCTCTGCTCTAACCAACTGAGCTAACGTCCCAACCGAAGCGTGGATTGTAGTGGCCTACTTGTGGTGGCTCAGGGCGTTACTGACTAGTTTGGAGGTGATGTCGACAATCTGGATCATGCGGTCATAGGCCATGCGCGTCGGCCCGATGACGCCCAGGGTGCCGACCACCTGACCATCGACCTCATACGGTGCGCTGACGATGGACAGGTCCTGAAACGGCACCACCTGGCTTTCGCCGCCAATGAAAATTCGCACACCTTCGGCCTGGCCTGCCACGTCGAGCAAGCGCATGAGCTGGGCCTTTTGCTCAAACAGTTCAAAGGCGCGCCGCAAGTGACCCATGTCATTGGAAAAATCAGTGACGGCCAGCAGGTTTCGCTCGCCGGAAATAACCATCTCGTCCTGCGTTTCCGATATAGCCTCCGAACTGACGGCCACAGCGGCCTGCATCAGGCTGGCAATTTCAGAACGCAGTGATTCAACCTCGCCTTGCAGACGTTCGCGCACCTGCTCGATGGCCAGTCCGACGTAATGGCTGTTCAGATAGTTGGCCGCCTCAATAAGTTGTGCCTGTGAATAATCCACCTCGGTAAATATCACGCGGTTTTGCACGTCGCCTTCTGGCGTGACGATGATCACCAGCAAGCGACGGTCGGACAGTCGCAAAAATTCGATATGGCGAAACACGGACGAGCGCCGCGGTGCAATGACGACGCCGACAAACTGGGACAAATTGGACAGCAAATGGGCTGCGTTGGAGATCACTTTGAGCGGTTGATCCGGCGCCAGGCTTTGCGGCGCAAAGTGGCCACGCTGCACCGTCAACATGGTGTCCACGAACAGGCGGTAGCCACGCGGCGTCGGAACGCGTCCGGCGGAAGTGTGCGGGCTGGCAATCAAGCCAAGTTCTTCCAGGTCAGACATGACATTGCGGATGGTGGCGGGCGACAAATCGAGACCCGAAGCGCGCGATAAAGTGCGCGAACCCACCGGTTGCCCATCGGCAATGTAACGCTCAACCAGCGCTTTTAATAACAACTTGGCACGGTCATCCAGCATGAGGGCATTTTAGTGATGTAATTTGCCGATGAAATCGATATTTCAGCACGTTGCAATTATTGGCAAGTACCAAACAGTGGCCTCGGGCGCTTTTTCCCGCAGCGCGCTGGAGGATGTTGCCCAGTTTTTGCACGCTCAAGGTTGTGAGGTCACTTTTGAACACGACACCGCCCACAACATGGGAATATCCGGCTACCCGGTATTGAGCGTTGCCGACATCGGTGCCCAATGTGATCTGGGTCTGGTGGTCGGAGGCGACGGCACCATGCTGGGCATTGGTCGCCAACTCGCCAGGTTTGGTGTACCCCTGATTGGCATCAACCAGGGTCGGCTCGGTTTTATCACCGACATCCCCTACGAAAGCTTCACTTCCAAACTGGCGCCCATGCTGGGTGGCGAGTTTGAGGAAGACCATCGAAGCCTGATTCATGCCAAAGTCATGCGCGACGGCCACTGCGTATTCGATGCGCTGGCGATGAACGATGTGGTCGTGAACCGTGGTGCCACGGCCGGTATGGTTGAGTTGCGGGTGGAGGTGGATGGGCATTTTGTGGCGAACCAGCGGGCCGATGGTTTGATCATTGCCACACCCACCGGGTCGACCGCTTATTCACTGTCAGCTGGCGGGCCGCTGCTGCACCCGTCGATTCCGGGCTGGGTCCTGGTGCCTATCGCGTCACACACATTGTCAAATAGATCCATCGTGCTGGCCAACGCGACCGAGATTGCCATAGAAGTAGTCGCCGGACGCGATGCCAGCGCGAGCTTTGACACCCAATCGCTGGCATCACTGCTGCACGGTGACCGCATCGTGGTGACGCGTTCGGATCATCACGTCCGTTTTTTGCACCCCAAAGGCTGGTCCTACTTTGACACGCTGCGAAAGAAGTTGCACTGGAATGAGGGAGTGGCCTGACTGTGGGCTTAAAACGCATTGTCTTGCGCGATTTCGTCATCGTCAGCGAACTTGATCTCGAGTTAAGCGGCGGGTTCACCGTTCTCACCGGCGAGACCGGGGCCGGCAAGTCGATTCTGATTGATGCGCTGCAACTGGTCACCGGGGGCCGGGCCGATATTGGCGTGATTCGAGAAGGCAGCCCGCGCACCGATGTCAGCGCCGAATTTCATGCGACTGCTTCTGTCGCAACTTGGCTTGAGTGCGCCGGTTTTGACAAGCACGAAAGTCTGCTATTGCGACGCACGCTGGACGCGCAGGGCAAGAGTCGAGCCTGGATCAACGGCAGTCCGGCCACGGCTACACAATTGCGCGAGATCGGCGAGCAACTGCTGGATATTCATGGGCAGCACGCCTGGCAAAGTCTGACCCGAACGGAGGCTGTCAGGGGTTTGCTGGACGCCTATGCTGGTGTCTCCGCCAGCGCGCTAAGCGCGCTGTGGCAACGCTGGCGTCAAACGCAGAGCGACCTGGCTCAGGCAGTGGGTGCGCAGGAATCGCTGCAGCGCGAGCAGGAACGACTGGCCTGGCAATTGGGTGAAGTTGAAAAACTGGCGCCATTGGCCGATGAATGGGACACGCTCAATACCGAACATGGCCGACTGTCCAACGTGCAAGCCCTGCTGGACGCTGCACAAGGCGCGCTGCAAACTCTGGATGGCGACGACGGCAACGCCCTGACTGCACTCAACAGTGCTTGCCATCTGCTCCAGCAACAGCTGCATCTGGAGCCCCACTTCAAGGCGCTGACCGAAGTTTTATCTTCCAGCCTGGCACAGGTCGAGGACACCGTTTACAGCCTGCGTGGCTACCTGCGCAAGACCGAACTCGATCCGCAGCGCCTGATAGAGCTTGATGAGCGCATGGCCTTGTGGTTGTCGCTGGCTAGACGCTACAAACGAGCGCCCGCCGACCTACCGCAATTGCTGACGAGCTGGCGGCAGCAACTGGAACAACTCCATGCAGCGACCGATTTGGCCGGTCTGGAAACCGCCCAAAACGCGGCGAAGCAAGCCTATATGCAAGAGGCAAAGCAGCTGTCCAAAGCGCGAACCGAAACCGCACCTCAGCTGGCCCGAGCCATCACGCAATCGATGCAGGGTCTGGGTATGCAAGGCGGCCAATTTGAAGTCGCGCTGGAGCCGTCTGCACAGCCCATGCAGAGCGGGCTGGAAGACGTCAATTTTTTGGTGGCAGGGCATGCCGGCAGTTCGCCGCGACCGGTCAACAAAGTGGCATCCGGTGGCGAGTTGTCGCGCCTAGCCCTGGCCATCGCCGTCACCACCAGCCAGCTCGGCACCGCACAAACGCTCATTTTTGACGAGATCGATGCCGGCGTGGGTGGTGCCGTGGCAGAAACCGTGGGCAGACTCATGAAACAATTGGGGATCGACCGCCAGGTGCTGTGCGTAACTCACTTGCCGCAGGTAGCCTCCTGCGCCGACCAGCATTTGGTGGTGGCCAAACAAACGCTGGGAAATTCGACCGTCAGCTCGGTTGCCCCGGTGCACGGTGAGCAACGGGTGGCGGAAGTAGCGCGTATGCTGGGCGGCGAGCGCCTCTCCAGCACAACGCTGGCACACGCCAAGGAAATGTTGCAATCCCAAGGATAGTCTAATGATTCAAGAAGCGCCAGAGCTACAAATCGTCCTCATCACCGGCATGTCGGGCTCCGGCAAGTCGGTGGCGTTGCACGCGCTGGAGGATGCCGGCTTTTACTGCGTTGACAACTTGCCGCCAGAGCTGCTTTTGTCCTTTGTGGCGGTAGAAAAGAGCCACCAGGCGAGTCGCGTGGCAATCGCCATGGACGTTCGCAGCGCCAAGTCACTGCCACAGGTTCCCGAGCAACTCTCTTCGCTACGCAGGCAAGGCATCAGCGTACAGTCGTTGTTTCTGGATGCCACAACTGAAACCCTGGTGCGACGTTACTCGGAAACCCGTCGCAAGCATCCGCTGTCCCAGTCGCTGTCTGAAGACCCGGCACAAGACCTGCGTCGCGCCCTGGTAGATGCGATTGAACTGGAGCGCGATCTGCTGGTAGACCTGCGCGACCAAGCTCATGTCATTGACACCAGCCTGATCCGCCCCTCGCAACTGCAGGGTTATGTCAAATCACTGATTTCCTCCTCCGGGGAACAGATGACACTGGTGTTCGAGTCGTTTGCTTTCAAGCGTGGCGTGCCAGGAGACGCCGACTTTGTTTTTGATGTGCGGATGCTGCCCAATCCCCACTACGAGTCTGAATTGCGCCACCTCACCGGACTTGATGCGCCAGTCGCCGAATTTTTGCAACAGCAAGCCGATGTCGGCAAAATGCTGCGGCACATTGACCGATTTTTGGAATCCTGGCTGGGTGCTTTGGCGCGAGATCATCGCAGCTATGTCACTGTGGCCATTGGCTGTACCGGTGGCCAGCACCGTTCAGTCTATTTTGTGGAACAGTTGGCAGAAAGCTTTGCCAACAAATGGGTCACACTCAAGCGTCATCGTGAACTCGATGCGGCGCCGGGTCACTTCTCTGCCACCTCGCCGGGCTGGCTGCAGGCCTGAAGCAGCAGTTTGCGCACGGGTGCCGGCAACCCCAGGCGCGGCCATTCGTCGGCGCCGACCCAGGACCCTTGGTCGAGCACCAGCGACGACTTGGGCAGTTGCAAGTGAACCGGATGAAGGTACAAATCCTTGTGGGTCAATACGTGCTGAATGGCTGGAGCGTCATGCAATGCCCCTTGGTAGCGCTTGGGAACGCCTTGCTCCAACATGGCACGCGCGTCGAACCAGGGGAAACAGTAGAGCCCGGCCCAAACGCCAGGGGCAGGCCGCTTGCTGAGCCAGACAGAACTGTCCGGCGCTTGCGCCCACAGCAACCAGATCGACTGTGAACTGCGCTTGAGCTTGCGAGTCTTCACCGGGTAGCGCTCGGGCTCACCCTGGCGTCGCGCAACACAGGATGGTGCCAACGGGCAAACATCGCAACGTGGCTTGCTCATAGTGCAGACCGTGGCGCCCAAATCCATCACCCCTTGCGTGTAGCGTGGCATGGCATTGGGCAAATCCTGCAGTGGCAACAATTGGGACGCTTGCTCCCAAAGCTGACGCTCGTGCGCGGCGATTGACAGGTCACCCGCAAAGCCCAGCACACGTGTCAACACCCGCTTGACATTGCCGTCGAGGATTGCGACCCGCTCTCCAAAGCATATTGAAGCGATCGCCGCTGCGGTAGAAGGTCCGATGCCTGGCAAGGTTTGCAGCAGCTTCGAAGTCTTCGGAAAAGCGCCGCCGTGTAAACCCATAACCGCCAGCGCGCACAAATGGAGGTTGCGGGCACGGCTGTAGTAACCCAGGCCACTCCACAAACCCATCACGTCATCCAGCGACGCGTTGGCCAGTGACATGACGTTCGGGAATCGTCTTACAAAACGCGAAAAATAATCCAGCACAGTCGCTACCTGCGTCTGCTGGAGCATGACTTCGGACAGCCAAACCCGGTACGGATCTCTGGACTGCTGCCACGGCAGATCGTTTCGTCCATGAAGTTTTTGCCAGTTCACCACCCGCGTGGCCAAATGCATCACCAACGCTTCTTAAACTAATTCGGCCGATGCAACGAGCTCGGGACTGGCGCCACTGGTTGCAGTCACCAGGTAGCCAGTGAGTTCGGACAACTTGCCCTCCAACTGTTGCAGGGTAGCTTCCCGATCACGTATCTCAGCCATGCGCTCGTCAAGTCCGCCAGACGCATGCTGTATGCGATCAATGGCTTCCAGGCGTCGGCCAAAATTACGGCGACGTTCGCGTAATTGGGCGTCCAGTTGGGCGGCGGATGACTTGCTCCACTGCTCGATGTCGGTCAGCGCGGTTTCATGAATGATGCGAAGTCGTGTCGCAAGGGCACGCACCAATCGATCGGCAAACTCGGGCTGCGCCAGCCGGAAGACATTTCCAAGGCTCAGATACTGCAGATGGCTGCGCTCCACCAGGTCAAAATCATGCAGATAACTTGCCATCGAGGGGTCGGGTGGTGCCTGCAATGAAAACCCATGCTCGGCATTCAATTGCCGGAAAGACGCGGCCAGCATGGTCTGTATCTCTGCATTGATGGACTGAACCTTGCGCAAACCTGCGCGCAGTTGTTCAAAGGTATCGCCATAAGCTCTCTTGACACCCAGCTTGAGGCCTTTTTGATGCAGGATCCGGGTCAACTGCGCCATTTCTTTCTTCAACGCAGTGGGACCCAGAATACTGAAAACTTCGCGCAGCATCTTCAGGTGGACTGATCGCACTGCATGAATCTTTGCCCCGCCCAGATCAAACTCGGTCTGCTCCTGGGAAATCCTGGACCGCATGTTCCTGATCACGGGTGAATTTTTCCCCTTGAGGCTGCGCAGCTCCATCATTTGTTCGGTCAAATCACGGCGGCGAATATTGATGGTGCGGCCAGTCGCACTGCGCAATTCTGCAATCCCGCTGAGCACTGCCGTGCCCAGCATTTTCTGACGCTGACCCAGGATGCCCCGGCTCAGCGCCTCTTCCAGTGCTGGAAGGCAACTGAGTTCGAGCAATGCCGGATCCTCCGTCACCTTCGCCACCAAGCCTTTTTGGGCCGATATTGCAATAACCTGCTTTTCAGGGATGCCCAGAATCTCGGCGGTGGACGACCGTTGGCGTTCAATTTGCGTCTCCACCTCGCTGCTGGAGCTGAGTGCATCCCACAAGGTATCAATCTTGTTGAGTACCACCAGCCGGGTGTTCATATCGTCTGCATCATGGATCAGGTGCTCGCGCCAAATGGCGAGATCCGATTTGGTGACACCGGTGTCGGCCCCCAGCAAAAAGACGATGGCATGCGCTTGCGGTAGCAAGCTGACGGTGAGTTCAGGCTCGGCACCGATGGCATTGAGCCCGGGTGTATCCAGAATCACCAGCCCCTGCTTGAGCAGGGGATGTGCGATATTGATCAGCGCATGACGCCACCTGGGTATCTCAACCAGACCATGGGCATCCAGCGTCGGAATTTCCTGCGGGGCGTCGCTCTGCCAAAAACCCAGGGCCCTCGCATCTTTCGGCGTTACCCGCCGAGTCTCGGCCACCTTTTCGAAAGCTACCGACAACTGCTTCGGATCATGCACATCAAGATCAATTCGTGTCCATTTCTCTGGCACCATGCGCCATTCCATCAGCGACTGTGGCTGAATGCGAGTTTCGATGGGCAACAGACGCAGGCAAGGCGGGACTTCGGCGTCGTAGGCCATCTCGGTCGGGCACATCGTAGTGCGCCCGGCCGTCGCGGGCATGATGCGCCTGCCATAGCCGGCAAAGAAAATAGCGTTGATCAATTCCGATTTTCCGCGCGAAAACTCCCCCACAAAAGCGACCATCACTTTGTCTGCCCGCACCTGTGTTTCCAGACGTCGCAAGCGCTCTTCTACTGCGGCGTCCAGCAGTTCGTGATCTTTCATCCACTCGGCCAGCAATTTCAGTCGCAGGGCGAACTCACGGCGCCACGTGCCATGCCGATCAAACTGTTCGTTAAATGAAGTTGCCAAATTTCCTCCGCCCAATATTTTCAATATAGCACCGGTACAAGGCCGCGTCTTTCAAGACTTCTGGCAGGTCGGGCAGAAAAACGTCGATCGCTGACCTTGGCGCAAGGATTTGATAGCGGTCCCACAGACCCGGCAGTCCTGTCCGGCGCGGGCGTAAACCATGGCCTGCAATTGAAAATGGCCTCTCTCACCGGTGGCACTGGAGAAGTCCCGCAAGGTGCTGCCACCGCCTGCCACGGCGCGTCCCAACACGTCCTTGACGGCGGCATGGAGTCTGGCTGCGCGCGGCAGACTCAATTTCGCCGCACTCAAGGTCGGCCGAATGCCGGCCAGAAAAAGTGTTTCTGAAGCGTAAATATTTCCCACCCCCACTACAACGTCGCCCGCCAGCAACACTTGCTTGATGGCCGCTTTGCGCCGTTTCAACCCGGCATGGAAGCGGCTGACATCAAAGTCGTCGGACAGGGGTTCCATGCCAAGCCGACCCAACAGCTTGCCAGCGCCGGGATCATCTTCACTGGTGGCGTAAACCACTGCACCAAATCGGCGCGGGTCGTTGAGCTTGAGCGTGCCGTGGCTGGTAAGCATCTCAAAGTGGTCGTGCAAACGGGGCGCCGGCAACTGGCGGGAAAAAATCAAACTTCCGGACATTCCCAAATGCACCAGCAGCAAGCCCTGATCAAGATCAATCAGTAAATATTTGCCGCGTCTGCGAACCGCGCGCACCGTTCTCCCCACCAGTTCGACTGGCGCGCATCCCAAGGGCCAGCGTAGCGGCTTTCCCAAGCGCACAGACTGTACTTTGGCGCCGGCAATTCTGTCGGCAAAACTCAAGCGGGTAACTTCAACTTCAGGTAATTCAGGCATGACAAAAAAAGATTTCGGACATGGATTATTATGGTCTGATGTCACTTTTCAAACGTTCTGCTTACCTCATTCTGCTAGCTTGCGCGCTGGCTGCCAATGCACAAGTACCTATCGGCAAACCCGACGCCGCGGTAAGCTCAGCGCTCGACAGCGAGCTTTTTTACCAACTTCTGCTAGGCGAGCTCAACGTTCGGGAGGGCGAACCGGGTGCCGCCTACTCCCTCATTCTTGACGCCGCGCGCAAGACCAATGACGCCCGGCTGTACCAGCGGGCTGTCGATATAGCTTTGCAGGCGCGATCGGGTGATTCTGCCTTGATGGCAGCGCGTGCATGGAAGCTGGCGCTGCCCGCCTCGAGGGAGGCGAATCGATACGTTTTGCAAATTCTGATTGGCATGAACCGCATTGGCGATACGGTGGAGCCGCTGAAGCGTGAATTTGCGGCGACCGACCCGAAAGACCGGCTCACCGCCATATCGACAATTCCGCGACTGTTTTCACACGCCAGCGACAAAAAACTTGCGGCTGCCACGGTCGAGCAAGCCTTAAACGCTTATCTGGCGTCGCCGTCGCTGGGCGTTACGGCCTGGACCACCATTGGTCGCATGCGTTTTGCCGCAGATGACGTCGTCGGCGCGTTGGAAGCGGCCCGCAGGGCACAGGCGATGGACACCAAATCGGATGCACCCGCATTGCTTGCCCTTTCCATGATGAGCCCAAAGGCGCCACAGGCCGAAGTCATTGTGAAGAAACACATTGAAGTTCAGGCCAAGCCCGAGTTTCGCATGGAGTATGCGCGCGCCTTGCTGGATGCACAGCGCTACGCTGAAGCAGCTATCCAGTTGCAAAACATAACCGTCGAAAAACCTGACTATGCAGATGCCTGGCTGATTCGGGGTGTTCTCGAATTGCAGGACGGCAAACCGTCGCTGGCCGAGCATTCTCTGACGCGTTACGTCGATCTGGCAATGACCCAGCAGGGTGCGGCAACGCGCGCCCAATGGAGCCGCGGTTTGGTCCAGGCCTACCTTTCACTGGCGCAAATTGCTGAAAAACGCAAAGACTTCGCGCAGGCTGACGCCTGGCTCAAACGCATCGACAGCCCGCAGGACCGGCTGAATGCCCAACTGCGCCGCGCCGCCATTTTGGCCCGCCAGGGCAAAGTCGAAGAGGCGCGCCAATTGATTCACAGCCAGCCCGAAATTACTCCTGAAGATGCCCGACTGAAAATCGCCGCGGAAGTCCAACTGCTGCGTGACAGCGATCAATACAAAAGCGCCTATGAAGTTCTGGCACAGGCCAGCGTCGGCAATCCCGATGATTTTGATCTTGTGTACGACATGGCCATGGTGGCAGAGAAGCTCGGCCGGGTGGACGAGATGGAACGCTTGTTGCGCCGCGTTATCGGCGGCAAACCTGAGTATCAGCATGCCTACAACGCATTGGGTTACTCGCTGGCACAACGCAATACCCGCCTGCCGGAGGCCAGACAGCTTGTTTTGAAAGCGCTGCAATACGCTCCCGGGGACCCATTCATCAGCGACAGCCTGGGCTGGGTCGAGTTCCGCAGCGGCAACATGGAAGAAGCCCTGCGCATTCTTCAGAGTGCCTTCAAGGCCCGGCCAGATGCGGAAATTGCGGCCCATCTGGGCGAGGTTTTGTGGACCATGGGTCGGCGCGATCAGGCCGTGATTATCTGGAAAGAAGGTGCCCAGATCAACGCCGAGAACGAGACCCTTCTGGAAACACTCAAACGCGTGCGTGTCAAGCTGTGATGTGGCTGCCGCGAGTCGCTTTTCTGGCGCCGCTGCTGGCTGCATTTTTCATCGGTGGGTGCACCGTCTCGCCGATAAAATCAGCCCCGAATGGCACTCAAGTATTGCCTTGGCGCGGGCGCCTGGCAGTGCGGATAGCAGCCGATCCGCCAAACTCTCAAGTTCAGTCCTTTGCCGCTGGCTTTGAACTGAGCGGTAGCGCCCAGGCCGGTGAATTGACTTTATTGACGCCGCTCGGGACGACCGCCGCCGCCCTCTCCTGGTCGGCGCAAGCGGCTGTTCTGCGCAGCAACGGCGAGGTCAGACATTTCGAGTCGCTGGAAGCGTTAATCAAGCAGGCACTCGGCAGCGAAATACCTGTGACTGCACTGTTCGCCTGGCTGGCGGGAGACAATCTGGAGGTGGCGGGTTGGAGTGCCGATTTGTCGCTCTATGCCAGTGGCCGGATCGTCGCCCGACGCATGACTCCAGCGCCGCCGACGGAACTTCTTGTGCTGCTGGATTGATCAGTCACAGACACAGCCGCAAGTTATATGAAAAAACTCTACGACATTTGCGCACCGGCCAAGCTCAACCTGTTTTTGCACATCACTGGCAGAAGAAGCGATGGCTATCACTTGCTGCAATCGGTCTTCATGCTGATCGACTGGTGCGACACCCTGCATTTCGAGCTACGCACCGATGGCCAGATCAGCCGCGAAGATCTGGCAACACCTTTACCCGCCGATGACCTGGTGGTTCGTGCGGCCCGGGCGCTGAAGGCATCCAGCGCCAGTCCATTCGGCGTACACATCGGCATCGAAAAACGCATACCGGCGCAAGCCGGCATGGGAGGTGGGTCATCCGACGCTGCATCGACACTGTTGGCATTAAATCGTCTCTGGAAGCTCGGCTACTCCCTGGAGAGGTTAAGCCAAATTGGACTTCAACTGGGGGCCGACGTGCCATTTTTCCTGGCTGGACGCAACGCCTGGGTTGAAGGGATTGGGGAGAAAATTACGCCGGTGAGTTTGCCAGCCGGTCTTTTTTTGGTGGTGAAACCCGCCCAAGGGTTGCAGACGAGCCAGATTTTCTCGGATCCGGCCCTGAAACGCGACAGCGAGACTGCTATAATTTCAGGCTTCGCTGCAGACGCATTCGGTTTTGGCCGTAACGACTTGCAGGGCGTTGCACGAAGACTTTGTCCTGGCGTGACCCAAGCCCTTGAATGGCTTGCATCGCGCGCACTGAGTGGCCGTATGACAGGCTCTGGAAGCGCGGTGTTTGCACAAGTGTTGCAGCCCATCGACCTGGAGCAAGCGCCGGACGCTTTTCAGGTCAGACTATGCAACAATTTGGATGTTCATCCCCTGGTGGGCTGGGCAAGCAGCGACAGTTTATCGGTTGCCAGCATTTAGCTGACAACCCGTGTAGGGGAGTCGCCAAGTTGGTTAAGGCACTGGATTTTGATTCCAGCATGCGAAGGTTCGAATCCTTCTTCCCCTGCCAAATCACGGTTGCACGTGCTTCACGCTTGTGATGCGCGGGCGACACACTGAACGCACAAGCGCAAACGTTAGACAACCGCTGGAATGCTCATGCAGGCTCCCCACCCCCCTGATTTCATGGTTTTTACTGGCAATGCCAATCCGGGTATGGCAGCACAGATCGCCGACCATCTGAATATTTCGCTCGGTGCGGCGGCGGTGGGTCGCTTCTCTGACGGTGAAGTTACCGTCGAAATCAACCAGAACGTGCGAGCGCGGGATGTCTTTGTCGTGCAGTCCACCTGTGCACCGACCAATGAAAACCTGATGGAATTGCTGATTATGGTGGACGCCCTCAAGCGCGCGTCAGCCGAACGCATCAGTGCCGTGATTCCCTATTTTGGATACGCCCGACAAGACCGTCGTCCACGCTCAAGCCGGGTGCCAATTACCGCCAAAGTGGTGGCAAATATGCTACAAGCTGTTGGTGTCGCCCGTGTCTTGACCATGGATCTGCATGCCGACCAGATTCAAGGGTTTTTTGACATTCCGGTTGACAATATTTATGCGTCTCCCGTTTTGCTGGGTGATCTGCGCCAAAAAAATTACGATGACCTGATCGTGGTGTCGCCTGACGTGGGAGGTGTGGTTCGCGCGCGCGCACTGGCCAAGCAACTCGACTGTGACCTTGCCATTATTGACAAGCGTCGGCCCAGAGCCAATGTGAGCGAAGTGATGCACGTCATCGGTGAAATCGATGGACGCAACTGCGTCATCATGGACGACATGATCGACACCGCTGGCACACTGGTTAAGGCGGCTGAGGTTTTGAAGGCGCGTGGTGCGAAAAAGGTCTATGCGTATTGCACCCATCCGATTTTTTCAGGGCCGGCCATCGAGCGCATCACCAACGGCACCGCGCTCGACGAAGTGGTGGTCACCAATACCATCCCGCTGACCCAGGCGGCCTCTACCTGCCGCAAGATAAGGCAGCTATCGGTGGCGCCGTTGATCGCTGAGACCATCCAGCGCATTGCCAAGGGCGAGTCGGTCATGAGTTTGTTCTCGGATCAGGAGAATCTTTTCTGATGCGGGCAAAAGTGGGCTCCAGGTGCCGTCAAGTCGGTCCCGGGAGCTTTTTTAAATCAGGGTCACACTGGTCGCGGTGGACTCTTTCAGGAGTTAATTATGAAATTCGTCGCTTTTGAGCGCGCAAAGCAGGGTACGGGTGCGAGCCGCCGTCTCCGCATTTCCGGTCGTACGCCCGGTATCGTCTATGGTGGCACAGGTGAGGCGCAGCAGATCGAGATTGATCACAACGCGCTGTGGCACGCCTTGAAAAAAGAGGCATTCCATGCCACCGTTCTGGACATGGAAATCGGTGGCAAAGAACACAAAGTCCTGCTGCGGGACGTGCAAATGCACCCTTTCAAGCAACTCATCCTGCACATTGACTTCCAGCGGGTCGATGCCAATACCAAGTTGCACATGAAAGTGCCTCTGCACTACAGCGGCGATGAAAACTCTCCAGCCGTCAAGACCGAAGGCTGCATTGCAAACCATGTGGTGACCGAGATTGAAGTTCTGTGCCTGCCGGCAGACTTGCCTGAGTTCATCGCGGTCGATTTGAGCGGCCTTAAAAAAGGCGCGTCACTTCACCTGGCCGACATTGCGCTGCCCAAGGGTGTGACGGCTGTGACGCACGGAAAGAACAACCCGGTGTTGGTGTCCGTCGTAGTCATTGCAACGGCCGTCGCAGAAGCGGCACCGGCGGCAGAGGCCGGCGCTGTGCCTGCGGCCGCCGCACCCGCCGCCGCTCCGAAGGCAGCGGGCAAAGCCGCGCCGGCGGCTGCCAAGGCGGCTCCGGCAGCGAAAACGCCTGCTGCGAAAGCACCACCCAGCAAGAAGTAACAAGCTAAAACATCAAAGTTACGGCCCACGCAAGTGGGCCTTTTTTTGTTCCGTGCTTGCATAGTTCATACTTCACTGTCCAAACCTGACGGTTACACTTGAGCGCCCGACTTCAAAGCCAAGCAGGAATCTGACCCCATTTAAAATGATCAAATTGTTTGTGGGTCTTGGCAATCCCGGCCCCGACTATGAATTCACCCGCCACAACGCAGGTTTTTGGTGGCTGGACGAGGTTGCTCGCACGCTCAAGGCGCCGCTTGTGATGGACAAGACCTACCACGGCCTGGTTGCACGCACAGCAATCGATGGGCAAACTGTTTGGCTGCTAAAACCTCAAACTTTCATGAATCTGTGCGGCAAGTCTGTCGCCGCACTGGCACGTTTTTTTAAGCTTCAGTCGCATGAAATATTGGTGGCACACGACGAACTGGATATCGTTCCTGGCGAGGCCAAACTCAAGTTTGGCGGTAGCCACGCCGGTCACAACGGCCTTCGCGACATTCACGCTCAACTTGGCACCGACGACTATTGGCGTCTTCGGCTGGGCGTTGGTCATCCGGGCATCAAGTCTGAAGTCATCAACTGGGTGCTGAAAAAGCCATCGCTGGATCACCGTGTGGCTATTGATCAAAGCATCGGGCGAGCGCTCAAGGCGTTGCCCCATTTGCTGGCCGGCGACATGGACAAAGCCACTATGCTGGTACACACCAGCAAACCACCAAGACCGAAGCCTCCCAGGCCTGAAATTTCAACCTCTTAAGTCCCGTCGCAACAGTTTTTCCGAACAGGAGTACAGCTTGAAAATCTTCCAATTGAACGTTCTATTTTTGGTCGCTATGGCCGCCTTGTCCACCAGCGCAACGGCTCAAAAAGCCTATAAGTGCGGCGACTCCTACAGTCAGACCCCGTGCCCCGGCGCTGTCCAGATCGAGACTGCAGACCCGCGCACTCATGCGCAAAAAAAACAAACCGATACCGCAGCAAGTCGCGACGCCAAATCTGCCGAGACGCTACAAAAGGCCAGACTACAGCAAGAAGGCAAAGATCTTGCGGCAAACTCGTCAGTGGCGGTGCCACCAACACCAGCGCCAGAAACGGTAAAGGACCCTGGCCCAAGCCAATTGAAAAAGAAGAAGAAAACACCGGAGTTCTTTACCGCCCAGGCGCCGGGTGACAAAAAGAAAAAAAAGGCTGCAAAGAAGATCGTTGTCAAGAAGGTTGAGAGTCAACCCTGAAGGCCTTGCACGTCACAGACTCATTCAACAGCCTGCGAGTTCTTCAATTCAAACTGTAGCCGCCGGTACTTTTGCCACAAGGTTGCCTGATCTTCAACGAACAGCGGGTTGACCGGTATGCAGGCCACCGGGCACACCTGTACGCACTGGGGCTCGTCAAAGTGACCAACACACTCGGTACATCGGTGTGGATCAATCTCATAGATTTCATGGCCCAGATAAATGGCCGCATTCGGACACTCGGGCTCGCACACATCGCAGTTGATGCACTCGTCGGTGATGACTAAAGCCATGGCTTACCATCCACAACATTGTGAAATTCATTCGGACAAAACAGCATGAGTCAAATTATCGGCGACAGCGCTACCTGAGCTGGTGCCATGGGTTTATTTCTCTTTAAACGCCTGATCACCCTGCTGGCCACCCTGCTGGGGGCTTCGGTCGTGATCTTTTTGGTATTGGAAATACTGCCAGGAAACGCCGCCCAGATATTGATGGGACCGGACGCCGCGCCAGAGACCGTTGCAGCAATGGCCAGCAAGCTGGGACTCAACCTGCCGCCCCTGGAGCGCTACTGGCAGTGGGTCAGCGGGATGCTGGTGGGTGATTTGGGAATAAGTTACAGCTACGCTAGCCCGGTGCTCGAACTGGTGCTGGAACGGCTGGTTCTGACTGTGCCGCTGGCCCTGATGGCCATGGCATTGACCACCATGCTGGCTCTGGCGACAGGCATTTACGCAGCTGCACGCCACAACCGGCTGGGTGACGTTGGCATGATGAGCCTGGCCCAGATTGGCATCGCAATCCCCAATTTCTGGTTTGCCATCGTGCTTATATTGCTGTTCTCGGTTCAGCTTCAATGGTTTTCGGCCGGCGGCTTTGCCGGTTGGGATGAAGGTGTTGGGCAAGCCCTCAAGTCCCTGCTACTGCCGGCTATCTCGCTGGCCGTGGTGCAGTCGGCCATTCTGGCGCGAATTACGCGCTCGGCGCTGCTCGACGTCATGCGCGAAGATTTTGTGCGTACCGCACGCGCAAAAGGCTTGTCGCGGCGTGCCACGCTGTGGGGTCATGTGCTACGCAACGCCATGATTCCGGTGGTCACGGTCATGGGGCTGCAATTTGCAAATTTACTTGCCGGCACGATCGTGGTGGAAAACGTGTTCTACCTGCCGGGGCTGGGGCGACTGATCTTCCAGGCTATCTCCAACCGCGACCTCATCGTGGTGCGCAATTGCGTCATGCTGCTGGCCGCCATGGTGATCATCGTCAACTTCGTCGTTGACGTCCTGTACGCCGTGATTGATCCACGCGTAAAGGCCAGCGACATATGAGTCTTTCCACATTGGCGAGGACACGCCAGAGCGTCAGCTTTGTGGCACGAGCGCTGGCCCATCGCAGTTTTGTGATTGGCGCCATCTTGACCCTGCTGCTGATTCTGGCCGCGGCACTGTCGCTGCTGTGGACGCCTTGGTCGCCGTATGAAATCGACATGGCCGCAAAGCTACAGCTACCCGACGCCCATCACTGGCTAGGCACCGATCCGTTCGGCCGTGACGTCACCTCCTTGTTGCTGGTGGGCGCGCGCAATTCGATTTTGGTGGGTGTCATTGCAGTTGGCATTGGTTTGATTGCGGGAACCACCCTGGGTCTGGTGGCAGCAGCACGGCGCGGCTGGATCGAGGAGCTGATCATGCGGCTGGCCGATTTCACGTTTGCCTTTCCCGCCATTTTGTCGGCCATCATGATGACCGCCGTGTTTGGCGCCGGCATCGTGAACTCCATCATTGCCATCGGCATCTTCAATATCCCGACCTTCGCCCGCATCACGCGCGCCAGCGCCAACGCCGTTTGGTCGCGTGAATTCGTGCTGGCGGCGCGCGCCTGCGGCAAAGGGCCATGGCGCATCACACTCGATCACATCCTGCCCAACATCATGTCGGCTTTGATCGTGCAGATCACCATCCAGTTTGCGCTCGCCATCCTGGCGGAAGCCGCGCTGTCCTACCTGGGTCTGGGCACACAGCCGCCACAACCCTCCTGGGGTCGCATGCTGGCCGAGGCGCAAACGCTGTTATTTCAGGCACCGCAACTGGCCGTGTTCCCGGGGGTGGCCATTGCCATGGCGGTGCTGGGCCTGAACCTGCTGGGCGACGGTCTGCGCGACTTGCTCGATCCCCGTCTGGCTCGAAAGCGCTAGGACATCCATGCCGCTACTTGAAGTTCAAAATTTGGTCGTGCAACTGCAGACCCAGCGTGGTCCGGCTGATGCGGTTCGTGCTGTCAGCTTCAATCTGGAACGCGGCGATACGCTGGGCCTGATCGGAGAATCCGGTTGTGGCAAGTCGATCACCGCCATGTCGCTGATGGGTTTGCTGCCCGACAATGCGGTCGTTTCTGGCAGCATCCGCTTTGACCAACAGGAACTGGTGGGCTTGGATGACGCCGCCCTGTGCAAGTTGCGTGGCAACCGCGTCGGCATGATTTTTCAGGAGCCCATGACGGCGCTGAACCCGGTTCACACCATCGGACACCAGGTGGCGGAGCCCCTGCGGTTGCACCGGGGCGCTTCGCGCGAGACGGCCAGGCAGCAAGCGATTGCCCTGTTGGACCGGGTTGGAATTGCCGATGCCACGCGTCGCTTTGACGCCTACCCGCATCAGTTTTCGGGTGGTCAGCGCCAACGCATCACCATCGCCATGGCGCTGGCCTGTGGGCCTGATTTATTGATCGCCGATGAACCGACCACGGCGCTCGACGTCACCATTCAAGGACAAATCCTGGACCTGATCAGCGATCTGGTGGCGGAGCGCGGCATGGCGCTGCTGCTAATCTCGCACGACCTGGGCCTCATTGCCCAGAATGTGTCGCGCATGCTGGTGATGTACGGTGGCACAGTCGTGGAAAGTGGTCCGACGCAGATTGTTTTTGAGCACATGGCACACCCTTACACGCGTGGCCTGTTTGGCGCACGACCGCAACTCGGCGCAACCCGCGGCAAGCGCCTGATCACCATCGAGGGCAAGGTGCCGGAACTGGCCGACTTGCCCGCCGGTTGCCCTTTTTTTGAGCGCTGCCCTTGGGCTGTGGCCCAGTGTGCCAGCACCTTGCCCGCACCCAGTGATCTGGGCCAGTCCCACCAGGCGAGTTGCCTGCGCCTTGACGTGTTTGGTGCGGCAAAGCCAACATGAGTGAAGCCCTGCTGCACCTTGACCAGGTCACACGCACCTATGCGCTGCCACGCGAGCGTCTGTGGGCGCCACCCCCTGCTGTACACGCCTTGCGAGGTATCAGCCTGCGCATGGCAAGTGGTAAAAATCTGGGCGTGGTCGGCGAATCCGGATCGGGCAAATCCACCCTGGCGCGTCTGGTCATGGCGCTGGAGCCGCCAACGACGGGCTCGGTCCATGTGCTGGGGCAGGCGCTGAATCAGCTCAGCCCAGCCGCCTTGCGCGCAGCACGGCGCAACTTCCAGATGGTGTTTCAGGACCCTTACGGTTCACTCGACCCGCGCCAGACCGTGCAACGCATCGTCACCGAACCGCTGGCCGTGCTGGGTGGTAGCTCGGTCGCCGACATGCGCTCCATGGCCGAAGACGTGCTGAACTCGGTCGGCCTGCGCTGCAGCGATCTGGACAAATACCCACATGAGTTTTCCGGTGGGCAACGCCAGCGGGTGGCAATTGCCCGGGCCCTCATCACTCGCCCCAAGCTGATCGTGGCGGATGAACCGGTCAGTGCGCTGGACGTATCGGTGCAGGCCCAGGTGCTTAACCTGATGCAGGATCTGTCGCAGCAATTTGGTGTGACCTATCTGCTTATCAGCCACGATTTGGCAGTGGTCGACTACCTGTGCGACGAGGTCGCCGTGATTTATCAGGGACGCATTGTCGAGCAAGGTTCGCCGTTGACATTGTTCCATGCAGCCGCCCATCCGTACACCCGGGCGTTGCTGGCCGCCGTACCGCGTGTCGCCGCCAACCCGTCGGCTGGTGGCAGAAAACGCAGCTTCACGATGGCACCGCGCCAGCATCCCATCACGGCTTGTCCCTATGCTGCCCGCTGCCCGCAGGCGCAGGCTCTGTGCGATGCGCAGCGGCCCGAACTCACAGTGGTCGGCCAGGGTCATCAGGCAGCCTGTCATTTTGGCGCCACCAACGCGCCGTAGCCTTGCGTCCAGCGGTGGTATCGTTCAGCCTGTCACAGTGCAGGATTTTGGTTTGAAACTCATTTTTTGACAGGGAAATTAATCATGGTCAATCGTCGTCAAGTACTCGGCTCTGCGGCCACCGGCACCGCACTGGCAGCGCTACCTTGGGCTGCCACCGCGCAAGGAAAAAAGGACTCTGTTGTGCTGGCCATGACGCTGGAGCCGCCGGGACTCGACCCAACCGCCGGTGCCGCCTCCGCCATTGCCGAAATCGTGCAATACAACATTTTCGAGACCCTCACCAAAGTCAACAGCGACGGCAGCGTATCGCCCCTGCTGGCTGAAAGCTGGGAAGTGTCACCCGACCTCAAGACCTACACCTTTAAATTGCGTAAAGGGGTGAAGTTCCAGAATGGGGAGGCTTTCAATGCTGCCAGCGTCAAGTTCTCATTTGAGCGTGCCGCCGCCGAAAAAAGCACCAACAAGGACAAACGCATATTTACCGGCATGGACAGCGTGGCGGCCATCGACGACTACACGGTCGTCATTCTGAACAAATCACTGGACCCCGACTTTTTGTTTTTGATGGGCCAGGCCACCGCCATCATGGTGGAACCCAAGAGCGCCGACAACAACGCCACCAAGCCGGTGGGCACCGGCCCGTACCAACTTGCCGTCTGGAACAAGGGTTCTTCCGTCTCATTAAGCAAATGGGATGGCTTTCGTGGCGCTGCCAGCATCAAGATGAAAAAGGTCACTTTTCGCTTCATCAGCGACCCGGCGGCCCAGGTCGCGGCGCTGCTGGCCGGGGACGTAGATGCCTTCCCGCGCGTCACACCGCGCAGCGTGGTCCAGTTCAAGACCAACGCCAAGTTCCAGGTGGTGGTGAGCGGCTCCCGCGCCAAAACCATTCTGGCCATCAACAACAAGAAAAAACCTCTTGACGACGTGCGCGTGCGCCGCGCCATTGCCGCCGCGATTGACCGCAAGGCCGTCATTGAAGGCGCGGCCGACGGCTATGGTGTGCCAATTGGCAGTCACTATGTGCCGGGCGCGTTTGGCTTTGTCGACACCACTGGCATCAACCCCTTCAACATCGAAAAGGCCAAGGCCTTGCTGGCCGAAGCGGGCGTCAAAACGCCGCTGGAACTGAGCCTCAAACTGCCGCCGGTGCCGTATGCGCGCCAGGGCGGTGAGGTGATTGCCGCCCAACTGGCGAAGATTGGCATTGTCGCCAAAATCGAGAATGTGGAGTGGGCCCAGTGGCTCAGCGGTACTTACACCAACAAAAACTACGACCTGACGATCATCTCGCACGTGGAGCCGTTTGACCTGGGCAACTTCGCCAAGCCCGGCTACTACTGGGGTTATGAATCAGCGCAGTTCTCGGCCTTGTTCGACAAGATCCAGAACGCGCCGCGGGCAGCAGACCGTGCCAAACTGCTGGGTGACGCGCAGCGCATGCTGGCCAATGAATCGGTGCATGCCTTTTTGTACCAGCCGCAGTGGATCACCGTGGCCAATAAAAATCTTAAAGGGTTGTGGAAGGACATGCCGATTTTTGTCAACGACGTCTCCACTCTATCGTGGTCTTGAAGCTGCATGAGCTCGGTGCACACGCCCTGATCGCAGCCTACCGTCGTCGTGAGCTCTCGCCAGTAGAGGTTGTGCAATCGGTGCTGGACCACATCGAGTGCTGGGAACCCCACATACACGCCAGCTATTTGTTGCGCCCCGAGCTGGCACTGGCGCAGGCAAGGGTGTCGCAGGCGCGCTGGGAACGCGGCGAGCCCTGTGGTTTGCTCGATGGCGTGCCTGTTAGCGTGAAGGAAAATATCGCTACACAGGGTGACCCGGTGCCGCTGGGCACGCTGGCCACTGTACTGACCCCCGCGGCAGCCAACGCACCACCGGCTCAGCGTCTGTTGGAGGCCGGTGCCGTCATGGTGTGCAAAACCACCATGCCCGACTACGGCATGCTGTCCAGCGGCTTGTCCAGCTTTCATCCGTTAGCGCGCAACCCGTGGGACCTGAGCAAAACACCCGGTGGCTCCAGCGCCGGCGCTGGGGCGGCGACAGCGGCGGGCTACGGCCCGCTGCACATCGGCACCGACATTGGCGGCTCACTGCGCTTGCCGGCTGGCTGGTGCGGCATTTTCAGTCTGAAGCCAAGCCTAGGTCGCATCCCGATTGATCCGCCCTACACCGGTCGGGCCGCCGGTCCCATGACGCGCTGCGTGGCGGACGCCGCCCTGATGATGCAGGTTTTGTCGCTGCCTGACACACGCGACAGCATGAGTCTGCCTTACCAAGCCATCGCCTGGGACCAGTTTGACCAAGGTGTTGAAATACTGCGCGGGCTCAAAATCGGCTTGCTGCTGGACGCCGGTTGCGGACTGACGGTGGAGCCCGAGGTGCATGCCGCCATTGAACGCGCCGCCCGAATTTTCGAGCGCGCCGGCGCTATCGTGGAGCGGATGGCACCTTTCATGACACCGGCCATGCTGGATGGCATGGACCGCGGCTGGCGCCTGCGCTCGCACATGGATCTGTCAGCACTTGCCGCTGACAAAAAGGCCAGCGTGCTGCCCTTCATCCGGGAGTGGGCTGACAGCGCGGCCGCTATGACCGGGCCGCAGGCGTTCAACGCCTTTGACCAGTTTCACGCCACGCGTATGGCAACGGTGCGCGCCTGCCAGCCGTTTGATTACGTGATCTCCCCCACCTCGCCCATGCCGGCCTTTGCGGCTGAGCTGCCGTCGCCTACCAACGACCCGCTGCGCCCACTGGAACACATCGGCTTCACCGTACCGTACAACATGTCCGAGCAACCGGCAGCCTCGATCAACTGCGGTTATAGCTCTAGCGGCTTGCCGATAGGATTGCAGATTGCTGGCCGACGTTTTGATGATCTGGGCGTGTTGCAGGTGTCACGTGCATTTGAGTTGTTGCGTGATGCGCAGCACCCCTGGCCACAGCCACCGGCAACTACCGGGCATGGAGGCCGACCCGCCCAAGAATGAAATCGGTTGCAGTCAACCGTCGGCGTGTTACGGCGCTTGAAAATCCCACCGCTGTCGCTAAGACTGGTGCGGCAAGCTCCACGCACGCAGCGCCCGCAGCAAAGGTCTTTTCTTGGTCTGATGCGACTGCATACGGCGCAAAATATCATCCAGTGTTCGCATCGCCTCGGTGATGTGCGGTCCCTTGTTCAGCATCACGCATTCGGCGCGTTCCCCCATGGCGGCGTCGGTAATCTCGGCGCGCGAAGGCAACCCTGTTTTTGCGAGCGTCTCGAGTACCTGGGTGGCCCAGATCACCGGCATGTGCGCCGCTTCGGCAGCCCAGAGTATTTCCTCCTGGACTTCTGCCAATCGTTCGTAACCACATTCCACTGCCAAATCGCCGCGCGCTATCATGACGCCGGCGGCATTGCTCGACATAGCAGAAAACAGCAGCTCAGGAAGGTTTTCAAAGGCACGGCGAGTCTCCACTTTGAGCATGATCCCGATGTCAGGCGTTCCGAGTTCGCGCAAGCAGGATCTCAATGCGTCAACGTCTGCGGCCTGATGGACGAACGACAAACCCACCAGGTCAGCCTCCTTGGCGACCACGACCAGGTCTTGCATGTCCTTTGCAGTCAGGGCCGGCAAGTTGAGTTGACTATCTGGCAAATTGATGCCTTTGTCAGCGGCCAGCTTCTCCCCGCTATCACGCGCCTGGACGATTTCCACCTCCAACCACTCTGGTTCGACACGGCGAATCACGCCACCAATGCGCCCGTCGTCAAACCATATTCTTTCACCGACGCAGACCTGTCCGAATACCTCGGGCAATGTGCAGCTTACGGTTAGCATCGCACCGTGCTCCTTCTTTCGCTCTTTGGCGGCTGGTGTTTCGAGCGCATCGCGGGTTAAATGCATGATCGTTCCGCGCTCCAAATGGAGAGTGCCGTCCTGGCACGGCAAGTCCGCCAGAACAGTGAAACGTGGCGCGTGTCCCCGGCGCCTTCGCACCAGACGGGTCTGCGGCACCAGGTAGGCAGTCTGAGTACATTCCGCCAACACGCCACTATCGTCCAAACCAACGACCAGAAGCTCGCGTTCGGCACCGCGGGCATCGCTCAGGTCGATTTGATCGCCAGGTTTCAGCTGTCGTAGCCAAGCTGCGTCAACACCGATATGCGCTGTTGCGCCCGACACCGGCATGGTTGACCCCGCCACACGCAGACCGATTCGGATCGCAGACAAAACCTGCCCAAGCGCGCTGCGCATGGGCTTGATTTTGAGCACCGAAGTACCGCTGGCCAGTGCACCAGTGCGCAATTTCGGCCCACCCAGATCCATCAGAATGCGCACGGGTCGACCGACCGTGCGCACCGCGCGTCGTACATGCCCAGCCATTGCGGTCCACTGGGCGGGGCCATCGTGGGCGCAATTGATACGGGCGATGTCCATGCCGGAAACTACCAATCGCCGAACCAGCCCATAATCGCCGGCGGCCTCGCAGGGAAGGGTCACCATGATGCGTACTGCCCTGTTTGCGGGCGCAGGCCCGAGCAACTCTTCGGTGTGGCGCTCAAGCAACTTTCGGCTGCTATGGATGCCGACCGGCTCGTCCTGCGATTGCGGCGTCCAAGCTTGCCCTGTCAGACGGTGCAAGATACCCAAAACCTTATCGAGATTGGCCAGAACGTGAGATTCCGCGCGCCCAAGTGATGACAGCCCGACTTGAGAAAGCCATTCTTGCAGGGTACGCCGGTCCAGATGGCGCAGCGTCAGGTAGTGGGCGAGGTTACGCGCACTGGCCCGGTAGGCGGGATCCACCGCACCAAGTAAAGGCGCCAAAGTCACTTCGTGATCGAGCATGCTCTGGCGCAGCGTCCAAAGTTGTTCGATCACTGCCTTACATTCGCCCTCGTCCCACGTGTCCGTTACTGACAGCTTGGAACTTTCTTGCATTTTTAGACGATCAGTTCGCATAGTTAGTCGCTTGGCAGCGCCGAAATGCCTTGGCTCGTTCGATGGACCCTGATGGCGCAATTGCCTGCATCCGCTTCACTTACTCCCATTCGCCAGCCAAAGTCTGATTTTCGTACGTCTGCATTGTCGCAGTTGGCGATTGAGTTGAATTTCCCGCCCGAATCGGGATGAAATTTTCAGTTCGTGCAAAGCAAGCATTCGTAGGCAAAACCTGTTTGTTGCTTTAGAGAGCTCAAACCTTGAGTTTACTAGGGTAAACCCTTATATTCGATACTTACCAATCCCGAAAGGACTCATCATGTCCAAAATGATCGAGCTCATCAAAGCTTTTATTGCCACTGTCAGGTCAAAAGACGAGCTTGACGTCAAGTATCTTTCCGAAGCCAACGACACTTGTGACCTTGAGCGGCGTATGCGCGAACTTGACCTCCGTGCGCGAGATGCATCGAATGGCCTGATTTGGGGTCACAGGGCGTGGTGATAGCAGATTTCATGAACCCTCCAACAGGTTTTCCCGCAGTCAAGCTGGCGGCTGCACGAACGTCTCGCCTGCTAATGGGATTGCCCTTTGACTTGGCGCGTGAACACTATGCAAAAGCTGTTCGGGCAGGACTCATCGAGCGGTCCTTGGTGGGCTGGGCGAAATTTGAACAAAGTCTGGTTGCGTTAGAGCAATTGACACTGGGTCCCTGGGCGCGACGCGTTTGACGGGCACCCGCCACCTGCTTGAGATCGTGGCGAAAAAAACCAGGCGAAAGGCATCAGGTTAGACGGCTAGCCAGGGGAGCGAACGTCCCTGAGCAACTGTTGATCCACATCAACGGATAGGTGGGCGTACAGTCAGTTTCCCCCAAACAGGGGATGTCCAATGGGTAGCGAGTTGACTAGCATAGCCGGTTGGCACCAGTCGTCTCTTTGCATCGCGGTTCGATGCGTCGAAACGAAGTCTATGCAGAGACCCGGAGCCTGACTTTGCCGACTTAGCCGATACGACTTCACGTGAACCGAAAATTACTTCAGTTGCAATCACTAAAGACCAGAGTGACCCTGTTCACACTGATTGTTTTCGTGTTGAGCATCTGGTCACTGGCGTTCTTTGCCAGTCGGATTCTGCGCGAAGAAATGCAACGCCTGACCGGGGAACAGCAGTTTTCGACAGTTTCACTGCTCGCCGCAGAGGTCACGCAACAGTTGAACGAGCGTTTGACAGCGCTCCAATTGGTTGCCAGACGATTGGCCCCGGTCATCAAGGGCGACGCGGCAGCAATACAGACCTACCTGGAACAAGAGCTGACCTTGCAAGGGCACTTTAACGGCGGCGTCACAGTCTTGCGTCTGGATGGCACCGCAATTGCCGATGTCCCGCTTGCAGCAGGTCGGGTTGGCGTGAACTACATGGACACCGAGGTCACCGCAACTGCGCTGCGAGACGGTAAAGCAACGATCAGTCGCCCACTGATCGGTAAGTCCATGAAGGCGCCGATTATCGTCATGGCGGTACCCATTCTCGACACAAAAGGTAATGTGATGGGTGCCATTTCGGGCCTGACCAACTTGGGCAAACCTAATTTTCTGGATGCCGTGACAAATGGCCGGTACGGTAAAACCGGGGGCTTTCTTCTGAATGCACCGCAATACCGGCTCATCATCACTGCTTCGGACAAAAGCCGCATCATGGAACCGCTCCCCGCACCGGGCGTCAACCCGATGATTGATCGATTCATTGACGGCTACGAGGGCTCCATCCTTGGGATCAGTCCAAAAGGTGTGGAGGTACTGGCATCTGCGAAAAGTGTTCCCCCTGCAGGCTGGTATGTGGCGGCTCAATTGTCGACCAAAGAGGCGTTTGCGCCAATCCGTGCTACGCAGCAGCGGATGTTGCTGGCCACAATATTGCTCACAGTGCTGGCTGGTGGTCTGTCGTGGTGGATGCTAAAGCGCCAGCTCTCGCCATTGTTTGCAACCGTTAAAACGTTGGCATCCTTTACTTCTCAGAATCTGCCCCTGCAGTCTTTGCACATTTCACGCCAGGATGAAATTGGTGAACTGATCGGCGGCTTCAATCGGCTGCTGGAAAAACTGCAACTGCGCGATGTTGCGTTGCGCGAAAGTGAAGAGCGCCACCGCACCTTGGTCGAGTGGTCTCCGGAGGCGGTCGCCGTGCATCGAAACGGAATCATCATCTACGTCAATCCGGTCACCCTCAAACTGTTTGGTGCAACTTCTGCGCAGGAAATCGTTGGCAGACATGTACTTGACTTTGTTCATATCAATTTTCACAAAGTCGTGATAGCGAGAATGAAGGCCACTATTTCCACAGGCATTGCTTCGCCCATGCTTGAGGAGAAATACTACAAGCTGGATGGGACGGAGATGGAGTTGGAGGTTCAAAGCCGCCAGATCATATTTGACGGCGAACCGGCCACCTATGTTGCGCTGCGCGACATTACCGAGCGCAAGCAGGCTCAGCGCGAAATTGAGACCCTCGCATTCTTTGATTCGCTGACCGGACTACCCAATCGGCGACTCCTGATTGACCGATTGGAACAGGCTCTTGCTGCCAGTTCCCGCCACCAGCGCGAAGGGGCGCTCCTTTGCATTGATCTGGACAACTTCAAAGCCCTGAACGATACGCTTGGACATGACAAGGGCGACCTGCTCCTGCAGCAAGTCGGCCAGCGACTTAGCAGTTGCACGCGTGAGGGGGACACTGTCGCTCGTTTTGGCGGTGATGAGTTCGTGGTGATCTTGCAAGACCTCAGCGAGACGACCGTTGACGCAGTTGCACAGGTTCAAATTGTTGCTGAAAAAATTCGCCTGCTGCTAGGTCAAATCTACGATCTTGCTGGCTACCCGTATCACAGCACTCCCAGCATAGGCGTTGCCTTGTTCGGGCACGACGTCAACACCGTCGCGGAACTGCTGCGACGTGCCGATTTGGCCATGTACCAGGCAAAGATGACAGGACGAAACGCCTTGCGATTTTTCGATCCATCGATGCAGGCCAGCGTCACCGCCCGCTCAGCTATGGAGCTCGATCTGTATCGGGCGCTGGCCGAGAGTCATTTCAGCTTGCACTATCAAGGCCAGGTCACAGCGGAGCGCCAGTTAATTGGCGTCGAAGCACTGTTGCGCTGGCGCCATCCAGAACGCGGCCTTGTATCGCCGGCAGAGTTCATTCACCTTGCCGAAGAAACCGGACAAATTGTGCCAATAGGAAAATGGGTGCTGGAGGCGGCATGCCTTCAATTGGCGAGTTGGGCGACCCAATCCGACTTCGAGTCGCTGACCATCGCAGTGAATGTCAGCGCGCGGGAGTTTCAACAAGAAGATTTTGTCCCCCAGGTGTTGGCAACACTCCATCGCACAGGCGTCAAGGCGCAGCGGCTGAAGTTGGAACTTACGGAGAGCGTGCTGGTGTCCAATGTCGAAGACATCCTCACCAAGATGAGTGCGCTTAAAGAGCATGGCGTTGGCTTCGCACTGGATGACTTCGGCACCGGATATTCTTCTCTTTCCTACTTGAAGCTCCTGCCACTGGATCAGCTCAAAATTGACCAGAGCTTTGTCCGGGATATCCTGATTGACCCGAACGATGCGGCAATTGCCAAGATGGTGATTGCCCTGGCTCAAAACCTGGGCCTGACTGTGATTGCAGAGGGTGTGGAGACGGAGGCGCAACGTGCGTTCCTGGCAGCCCAGGGGTGTGATACTTACCAAGGGTATCTGGTTTGCCAGCCACTACCGATCGACGAGTTTGAAGCGTTTGCGAAACGTCGCTGACAGGCTGTACTGCGCGCACTCAGAACAGTCGCAAGTAAATTCAAAACCATGCATCAGTCGAGCCGGTCACCCAGCCCGACCAAGCCAGTTTGATCGTAGAACGGCTGCGCTGGCATATCAGCCAGGTGCTGTATGTCGGCCCAGGCGAGAATCTCAATCGCAGCACCGTCGATGCGCACCCGGTTAAGGCCCGCATTGGGAATCTCGATCTGGCGCGGCCCCGTCAGCGGCAAGGCGCGCGCCGTGCGGTAAATCATGTCCAGCACACCGCCGTGCGTTACCACCAGCAGTGTTTGCTTCGCGTAAACCAGCGCCAACTCACGCACGGCCGCCATCACACGGCTATGAAACTGTTGCGTGCTTTCGCCGCCTGCAAAAGCAAAGTTTGCTTGAAATTTAATCCACTGCGTCCAGGCGAGTGGGTGTTGAAGCTGGATCTCGTTGACCCGCATGCCATCAACAGCGCCAAAATGTTGTTCCCGTAAAGCGGCGTTCAATACCGTGCTGTATCTGAGCGGTTGCACGCTTTGCTGACTGATGGGCAAGGCCGTTTGCTGAGTCCGAAGGAGGTCGCTGCAAACCAGCAAGTGCACCGGCTCAGCCGCAAGACGAACACCCAGGCGACGCGCCTGTTCGCGCCCAACAGCATTCAACGGCACGTCCACCTGACCCTGAAAGCGCAGCTCGCGGTTCCAGTCGGTTTCGCCATGGCGGATGAGGATGAGTTCGGTCATTCAGGCACATCGACGTCAGCGATTTCACCGGACTTGACGATCATCACCGGTACACCGGCCGCGTGCAGCACTTCATTGGAGACCGAGCCCAGCAAGGCGCTGCGCAAGGTGCTGGTACCGCTGGCGCCCATCACCACCAGATCACATTCATAGCGCTCCAGGATGTCAATGATGGTGTGTGCAGGGTCGCCAGACGCCACTTCGCACTCGAAGGAAATATTTGCCTCATTGAGCAGGGCTTGCGCCGCTTCCAGCGTGTGGGCGCCAGCGGCAGCACTCACCTGCTCCAGCACCAGCGGGTCGCGCGCCACCACCAACTCGTACAGAGTGGCGCTCTCCTGAACATTCGCCAACACAACGCTGGTCGCCAGCCCAGAACGCGCCATGCGTATGGCGAAGCGAACGGCCTCGAGCGAAACCGCAGAACCATCCACAGGTAATAGTATTTTCATTTTTTCTCCCGCATGAAATATAAAAACAGTCTGATTGACTGAGCAAAGTGCTTACTCGCTGGACGCAACGGTAAACTGGGTAACAGAGACATCAGGTACGCGTCAGACTATTCACTTTCTCAATTAAACGCTGATTCACCACCGGCGATACAAACTTCTCCACTTCGCCCCCCAAAGACGCGATCTCGCGCACAAAAGTGCTGGAGATGAACTGGTACTTATCGCTCGGCGTGAGAAAAACAGTTTCTACATTGGGCATCAGGCTGCGGTTCATGCCAGCGAGCTGAAATTCATAGTCAAAGTCCGTCACGGCGCGCAAGCCCCGCACCATCGCCTTGGCGCCCTGCGCCACCACAAAGTCACGCAGCAAACCAGAAAAACTATCCACCTCCACCTGCGGGTAATCCTTCACCGCTTCACGTGCCATGTCAATGCGCTCCTGCAAAGAGAACAGCGCTCTTTTGTGATGCCCGGCGGCGACGGCCACGATGACGCGGTCAAACAATTGAGTGGCCCTTCGCACCACGTCTTCGTGGCCAAGGGTGATCGGGTCAAAAGTGCCTGGGTAAACGGCAATCACGTTGTGGGGCATATTGCGCCTGTGGATCAATTGAGATTAAAGCTCGGCTGCTTCTATTTATCTTTCAGAACTCCTGCGTCGCATTATGCAGTGAGCTAGCACTGACTAGGCCAGACGCCTGAGTAAATGGGCGTGAACGGCGCCGGCCCTCAGATGGCGGTGAGCGCACAAGCCGGCCTCAACCAATTGCGCGTCGGTCCACCAGACCGGTGCCTCCAGGTAGACAAAGCCATCTGCTGCAACGGCATGGCCGGCGGCTCGCAGCACAGCATCAAACAGGATCGATTCAAATGGTGGATCCAGAAAAACCGCATGCATGCTGGCAGGATCAAGTTGTTTGAGCGCAGCAACACCGTCACCCCGCACGATGCGCGTGGCACTGGCCTGCAACTGTGTCTGAACACGCTTGAGCTGTGCCACCAGGGCCGTGTCCTGCTCGACCATCAACACTTCCTTTGCACCACGCGAGGCAGCCTCAAAGCCAAGTGCACCAGTGCCGGCAAAAGCATCAATGCAGCGCCAACCGGTCAGGTCCTGGCCCAGCCAGTTGAACAAAGTCTCGCGCACCCGGTCGGGCGTCGGACGCAAGCCTGGCTTGTCGAGCACTGCCAATTTGGTGCGTTTCCACTGGCCACCGATAAGGCGTACTTCATGCGCCTGCGCGGTGCTGGGTTGCACGGGGTACGGTTTACTGGCGGTATTGCGGGCGGCGGAGAATCTTTCTTGTTTCATGGGCAAAGCTTACCCCAGGCGATATGCGCGATGCGCGAACAACCGTGGCAGCGTAATGGTGGCTCGCCAGAATGTCGTTGCCTGGTTGCATCTCACGCGCGCAAGGTCTATGCTCACGTTTCATTGAAAACCTTCCTCAAACAAGGAGACATCCATGTACAAGAAAATCTTGCTGGCCTACGATGGTTCCCAGAGTGGGCAAAAGGCCTTGCTCGACTGTCAGGACCTGGCGCAGTGGGCTCAGTCGGAGTTGACACTGGTGGCGGTGATGCCGCTGAATATGGATGTGATGGGAATGGGAGTCGGTGTTTACGACCCATACCTGATGGAGCGCGAAAAACAGGCGATGCAGGGCATTCTCGATGAGGGTATCAGTCGCCTTGCAGCGGCCGGTCATGCAGCGACCGGCCAGGTGCTGGTCGGTGAAACGGTGGACGAGATCACAAAACTTGCACGCAAGATCCCGGCCGACCTGATTGTGGTGGGCCACAAGCACCTGGATAGCTGGGCCGCCCGATGGTGGCGCGGTTCCATCTCCAAGGTTCTGATCGAGCACTCGCCTTGTAGTGTCTTGGTCGCCATCACTCACTGACCGGTCCCGGCTCCGCCCTGGCAGCACCTTCTTCCTTTTGTTCGGGCATTTAGGTGCGCAAATGCTGGCTTAATCTGTGCGCTGGCAGGGGAATGAATATTGGCACTCGTGGTTTCATAGAATCACGTGATTCCATGAAGCCCCCCAATGTTCAGTTTTTTTAAAAAGATGCCACCGGAGGCGGCGCTGCCGCAACCGGCGCAAGCAGCAGCGACTGTTGCGGCGGTGATGGTTGCCCCGCAGCGAAGAAGCTGGCTTGCCAAGCTCAAGAATGGCCTGCGCAAGACCGGCTCCGGCATCGCGACCGTCTTTACCGGCACACGAATTGACGACGCCTTGTACGAGGACCTGGAGTCCGCCCTGCTGATGGCCGACACCGGTGTGAAAGCCACGCAATACCTGCTGGATGACCTCAAACAACGCGTCAAGGACAGTAAAGCGACGGCCCCGGCTGCCGTCAAGGAACTACTGGTCGAGTCGCTCACCAGGCTGCTTGCACCGCTGGAGAAAACGCTGGTGATCGGGCAGCACAAACCCTGCGTCATCATGGTGGCGGGAGTTAATGGCGCCGGCAAAACAACTTCCATTGGCAAGCTCACCCAGCATCTCACCAACAACGGCGCCACAGTGTTACTGGCCGCTGCCGACACCTTTCGTGCCGCTGCCCGTGAGCAACTCAGTGTCTGGGCCCAGCGCGCCTCGGTTGAAATCATCAGTCAGCAGGGAGGAGACCCGGCGGCGGTCACTTTTGACGCCGTCAGCGCCGGCAAAGCACGCGCCAAAGACGTGGTGTTGGTAGATACCGCGGGGCGCTTGCCGACCCAGTTGCACCTGATGGAAGAGTTGAAAAAAATCAAACGCGTGGTGCAAAAGGCCGATGCCACTGCGCCGCATGAGGTGCTGCTGGTGATTGATGGCAACACTGGGCAAAATGCGCTCACCCAAGTCAAGATTTTTGACGATGCGCTGCAACTCAGCGGTCTGATCGTCACCAAACTGGACGGCACTGCCAAAGGAGGCGTGCTGGCGGCGATAGCGCGCGAGCGTCCGGTACCGGTGTACTTCATCGGTGTCGGCGAAAAGCTGGAGGACCTTGAAACCTTTAATGCCCGTGAATTTGCGCAGGCCTTGCTGTCATGAACAAATTGCTACTTCGGATTGAAATTGAAAGTGCACCCCAACCCGTCGCTGCTGTGATCTGGCTGCACGGCTTGGGCGCCGATGGGAACGATTTTGCTGCGCTGGTGCCCGAGTTAAAGCTTGACGCTTGCCCACCGATTCGCTTTGTCTTTCCGCATGCCCCCAGCTTGCCAGTATCCCTCAATGGCGGTTATGTGATGCCGGCGTGGTACGACATTTTTGGCGCCGACCTGGTGAGTCGCCAGGACGCGGCGGGCATCGAGAGATCCAGGCAGGCCATTGCGGCGCTGATCGAGCATGAAATTTCACGCGGCATCCCGGCTCACCGCATCGTGCTGGCCGGATTCTCGCAAGGATGCGCCATGGCCCTGCACACTGGCTTGCGGTTCCCGCATAAACTGGCTGGCCTCATCGCCCTTTCTGGCTATCTGCCGCTGGCCGATACCCTGCTCGCCGAGCGCACCCAAGCCAATGCGCATGTGCCAATTTTCATGGGTCACGGAAGCATGGACCCGGTGGTACTGGCAGTGCGCGGCGAAAGCACACGCGATTTGCTGAACCAACTGGGCTACGCCGTCCAGTGGCACAGCTACCCGATGCAGCACAGCGTGCATCCGCGCGAGGTGGCAGATATCTCGATCTTTCTGACCAGCGTGCTTGGCCAAAGCAGTGGCACAGTCTGACTTGCAGGCGGGCAAAAACCTGGTGTTGCTTGGTTTTGGCCATGCCCATGTGCATGTGCTATCGAAACTCGCGGCCAAGCCTCTCAGAGGCGCTCAGGTGACGCTGGTGTCGCCAAATCACCGTCAACTCTACTCGGGCATGGTGCCGGGCTTTGTGGCCGGCCACTATGCACTGGAAGACTGCGTCATTGCGCTGCAACCGTTGTTGAGAAGCAGCAGCGTGCGGTGGCTGCCGCAAAGCGTTGTGGCACTTGATGCCAACGCCGGCAGCATCACCTTGGACGATGGCAGTAGCATCGGCTTTGACTACCTGTCGGTCAACACCGAGCCGGTGCAAGATCGCCAGCAGATTGAAGCAGCCATTCCCGGCGCCCGTGAATTCGGCCTATTTTTGCGTCCGATCGAAGCCTTTGGCACGCTGTGGCCCCGCGTCATCGCGTTGGCTCAAAGTCGCAATCTGCGCGTTACGGTTATCGGTGGCGGTGCTGCAGGGATCGAGATGGCGATGGCCATCCGACACCGGTTGCCGGCTTCGTCTGTCACCCTTGTTAGCTGCACAGCAGAGGTGGACGGCAACTATCCTTTGAGTGTTCAACGGCGACTGAGGACGGCCTTGAGGCGACGCCAAATCACGGTCTTGCCAGAGCTGGCTGTGGGCATCGCGGCGGGCGAAGTTTTTCTGCAAAGCGGAGCCCGGCTGGCCTGTGATGTGCCCGTGATCGCCACTGGCGCACAGGGCCCGGCATGGCTGGCCGACAGTGGCCTGGCGCTGGACAGCAACGGCTTCATCGCGGCGGACGCGTTTCAACGCTCCACCAGTCACCGGCAGGTTTTTGCCGCTGGTGGCCACAGCGCGTGGGCTGATTGTGCACAGGCCAGAAGCGGTGCTTATGCGTTGCGGGCTGGGCCGGCTCTGCTAAAGAACATGACCGCCGCTTTGGCGGGCGCAACGCCAAGCCCGCACATCCCGCCAAAACACAGTCTGAATTTGCTCTCCTGTGGCGACCGCTATGCCATCGCCAGTTGGGGCAACTTTTCGGCGCAGGGGCGCTGGCTGTGGTGGCTGAAGGACTGGATCGACCGCTCGTTCGTCAAGCGCTACCGGATCGGCTGAAGTATGCAAACGAGATTCCAAACAAACCGGCCATGGACCCACTGTTAATCTGGTTGTGCAGAGCGGCGGCTCGCATGGCGCGTTCACCTGGTACGTGAACTAGCACAGCGTCAGTTTGGCGCCATTTGTGCCAGCGCTGATTTCACCAATCTCGGTGGCCGCATCAAAACCGTGCCGTCGAAAAATCTGCAACACTTCGCCGACTGCAGTGGGCGCGCACGACACCAGCAAGCCACCGCTGGTCTGCGGGTCAGACAACAGCGCTTGATCTACCGCAGCAAAACCGACGGGCAGACCAATGTCGTGTCCATAGGCGGCCCAATTGCGCCCGGAAGCTCCGGTCACCATGCCCTGCAAAGCCAGGTCCCGCACACTGGCGAGTAACGGCACCCGCGCCCAGTCGATTTGCACCGTGCAGTTGGACCCACGTGCCAACTCCAGGGCGTGCCCGGCCAGGCCAAAACCGGTCACGTCGGTCATGGCGTGCACGCCCGCCAGCGCTGCCAGTTCGGGACCGGGGGTATTCAATTGCGTCGTCACATGGATCATTTGCGCATAACCCGCGGCGTCGAGTTTTTCTTTCTTCAGTGCCGCTGACAAAATCCCCACGCCCAGCGGCTTGCCCAGAATCAGCTTGTCGCCGACGCGGGCGTCGGCATTGCGTTTGACGCGGCTGGGGTGCACCAGACCCAGCGCGACCAGACCATAAATGGGTTCGACCGAATCAATGGTGTGACCACCGGCGATCGGAATGCCTGCGGCACGGCACACACTGGCACCGCCTTCGAGGATGCTGGCAATGGTCTGCGTCGACAGTACATTAATCGGCATACCCACCAGCGCCAGCGCCAAAATCGGCGTGCCACCCATCGCATAAACATCCGAGATGGCATTTGTCGCTGCGATCCGGCCAAAATCAAACGGATCGTCCACAATGGGCATGAAGAAATCGGTGGTGGCAATCAGGGCCTGCTCAGCGTTGAGTTGATAGACCGCCGCATCATCCGATGTCTCAATACCCACCAACAATTCTTTGGGCAGCGGCATGGCGCTGACGCCTTTCAGAATTTCCGACAGCACGCCAGGCGCAATCTTGCAGCCGCAGCCACCGCCATGAGACAGGCTGGTCAGGCGTGGCTGCATCACAGCGCTGACTTGGGTGGATGAGTTGTCAGAAGAGTTGCTCATGTGATTTTCTATGGTGTCGGACTGCCATTATCTGGCCTGCGAGCCAGTGTCAGTCCGTACTAGCCCGCAAACCGCGGTACCACCCCGCATAAAACCTATCAAAGGGATTGAACTTTTGAATTGGCACTCATACTAAGAGAGTGCTAACATATTGCCAATGACACAAAGGAGTTCTGGTATGGCTTATCAAACTGGAGTTTCAGGCTCGGCCCTCACGGTTGCCAACCCATGGGCCATGGTGCCGCCGTTGGGCAACCTGGATGCGTATATTTCGGCCGCCAATCGCTTGCCCATGCTCACACTTGAACAAGAGCAGGAATTCTCACGCAAGTTCAAAAACGAGAACGATCTCGAGGCAGCCGGTAAGTTGGTGCTTTCTCACTTGCGTTTGGTGGTTTCAGTTTCGCGCCAGTATCTGGGTTACGGTTTGCCTCACGGCGACTTGATTCAAGAGGGCAATGTAGGCTTAATGAAAGCCGTGAAACGGTTTGATCCGGATCACGGCGTGCGCCTGGTGAGCTACGCACTGCACTGGATCAAGGCCGAGATTCACGAGTACATCCTGAAAAACTGGCGCATGGTCAAGGTGGCCACTACCAAATCACAGCGAAAGTTGTTTTTCAACCTGCGTTCGATGAAGCAACGCTACAAATCAGACGACGCGGCGGCCGATGCCGGTACGCACCGTGAAACGCTGAACGAAGAGCAGATCGACGCCATGGCGGCTGAGCTCAAAGTCAAGCGCGAAGAGGTCATCGAGATGGAAACCCGCCTGTCCGGCGGCGATGTGCTGTTGGACCCGAGCCCATCAGACGACGGCGAAGACGCCTTCGGCCCGATTGCCTACCTGACCGACGCCACCCACGAGCCGACCGCCCAGATTGAAGCCCGCCAGCGCGATGTGCTGGCCAGCGACGGCATTGCCAGCGCGCTGGAAGCGCTGGATGAGCGCAGCAGACGCATTGTGGAGGAACGCTGGTTGAAGGTGAACGACGACAGTTCGGGCGGCATGACGCTGCACGAGTTGGCGGCCGAATATGGCGTCAGCGCCGAGCGCATTCGTCAGATTGAGGTGGCCGCCATGAAGAAGATGAAAAAGACGCTGGCAGAATTCGCGTGAAGCAAAACGTGATGCGACGCTCCGTTATGGTTGCGGCCGTTGCCGCCGCTGTTGCCGTTACCGTTTCTTCGAGCTTGTGCTTGGCGCAACCGACACCGTCAAAGCCAGCAGCCCCCTGGCCGTCGCGCACGCTGCGCATCGTCGTCGGATTTCCGGCCGGCTCGTCGCCGGACCTGACTGCACGTACCCTCGCAGAGCCGCTGTCCAGGGCGCTCGGCCAGAGCGTCATCGTTGAAAACAAGGTTGGCGCTGGCGGCAATATCGCCGCAGAGTACGTCGCACGCGCCACCGATGACCACACGATCGGGCTCATGATCAATGGCAACATGACGATTGCCAAGTTGCTTAACCCCAAGCTTGGCTACGATCCACTCAAGGACTTGACACCCATCAGCCTGATTGGCGTGTCGCCCCTTGTATTGACAGCACCGCTAGGCGCTCCGGGAGCCAGCGCGAAAGAGTTTTTTGCGCTGGCGCGCAGCGCCGGTGACAAGTGGAGCTACGGCTCACCAGGTGTGGGCACGGTGGGCCATATCGGCATGGAATGGCTCAAGGGCAAGACCCACATCAACCCGGTGCATGTGCCGTACCCTGGTTACCCTCAAGTGGCCAACGCCATGCTGGGCGGCCAATTGCAGTTGTCGATGCTGCCGCCCGCGCTTGCCATGGCCCAGATCAAGGCCGGCAAGTTACGCGCCATTGGCGTAACGTCCGGCGGACGCAGCACGCTGGTGCCGGAGCTCCCCAGCATGAACGAGGCTGGTGTGCCAGACTTTAACCTCGAAATCTGGAACGCCATAGCCGCGCCCAACTCGATGCCCAAGCCCGTGGTGGCCAAGCTGTCAGAGTTGTTCAGCAGCATTGCCCGCAGCCCCGAAATGCGTCAAAAATTGTTCCAGCAAGGCTGGCAGGTCGCAGGCACCTCGGCCGAAGGTTTAGCCAATCGAATTAAGGACGATACCGCACTGCTGGGCAGCGTTATTTCGACGCGTGGCATCACGGCAGAATAGTTACTCTGTCCGACCGCAACACGGAGCGCTCAAAGACTCCGTTACGTTACTCTTCGGTGACTGGCGTAGCACAATACTGGCGCACCAGGCCAATCAACTCTTCTTCTGAGTAGGGCTTGCCGAGATAGTGGTCAATACCCAATTCGCGCGCGTGCTCGCGATGCTTTTGTGCAATTCGTGACGTGATCATGATGATCGGAAGGTCGCGCAATTTGGCGTCGCCCCTGATGTTTCGGGTCAGCTCAAAGCCATCCATGCGGGGCATTTCGATGTCGGACAACACGACGGCCGGTTTTTCTTCGCGCAAGCGCTCCAGTGCCTGCAAGCCGTCTGCCGCCAAAGCCACCCGAAACCCTTCGCGCTTGAGCAGGCGCTGGGTAACACGGCGTACCGTAATCGAATCATCTACCACCAGTATCAAAGGCGTCTGGCTGACACTGGCCAGCAGAGAAGTCGACAGGCGCCCGGCTTGGTCGGCATTCAACTTGAGCAGACGTGCCTGTTCTCCATAAACGGAGGCCAACGCCACCGGGTTGTAAATCAGCACCACCGTTCCCGATGCCAGCACCGACATGCCGACCAGACCTGGCAGGCGTGAGAGTTGCGGTCCGAGATTTTTAACCACCACTTCCTGGTTGCCAAGCACCTCATCAACGTGCGCCGCCAGTCTTTGTCCGGCGCTGCGGAAAATCGTCACAACCAGGGTCTTGGTCCGTTTCTCGCTACTTTGGGCCGACGCCTGCAGCAGGGCTCCGGCCCAGAAGAATGGGACCTTCTCGCCATTAAAGTCAAACACGTTATCCTGGTAGGCACGCTCCAGATCAGCGACCGGCACTCGGCGCACCATCTCGATCAGAGTTGCCGGTACGCCAAATACCTGCGTGCCAATACGCAACATCACCACCTGCGTTACCGCGGTAGTGAGCGGCAGTATCAATTTGAACCAGGTCCCTTGTCCGCGTTCAGTCGAAGTCTCAATTCGACCACCCAAGGCATTGACCTCGGCCCGCACCACATCAAGACCGATGCCCCGTCCGGCAAGCTCAGTAACACTCGACGCGGTCGAAAATCCCGGCATGAAAATCAGGTTGGTGGCCTCTGCATCGGAGAGCGCAGAACCCTCTGAACTCATACCGTCCGAGTGCGCCTGCCCGCGAATGCGATCAAGGTCCAGACCGGCGCCATCGTCCCTGAACTCAACAGTCACATCGTTGCTCTGCTGGTAAAGATGAATCGTGATTGTTCCGACAACCGGCTTTCCAGCCGCAACACGCTGCTCCGGGTCCTCTATCCCATGTGCCACAGCGTTGCGCAGCAAATGCTCAAAGGCTGGCGTAAGGCGATCCAGCACGCCGCGATCCATATCCAGTGAGCCGCCCTGGATGTCAAGTTTGACTTGTTTGTTGGCATCCTTCGAGGCCTGCCGGACAACACTGTACAAACGCTCCGCGATGCCTTCAAACTCAACCATCCGGGTACGCAGCAGGTCACGCTGCAACTCGCGGGCCTGACGCCCCTGTGCAATCAAATCATCTTCGGCGCCCTCTACCGTGCGTTGCAAGTTGCGCTGCACGGTCGCCACGTCATGCACCGACTCGGCCATCATGCGGGTGAGCTCCTGCACCCGCGTGAAACGATCAAACTCGAGTGGATCAAAACCCTGTGCCGAGTCTTTGGTCTGCGCCAGTCGCGACTGCATCTGGGACTCCGACTGCACCTCAATATCGCGCAACTGGTTTCTCAATCGGTCTAGATTGCCGGTCAATTCATCCAACGACCCGCGCAACTGCCCCAAGCGCGCATCCAGGCGCGAACGGGTGATCATCACTTCACCCGCCTGATTGACCATATGGTCCAGCAACTGGGAGCGCACTCGCACGGTCTGACTAGGCAACTGTCGCAGTGGCGCCAGCGGAGTGAAAATTGGCGAAACTGCCACCGGCATGGAAATCGGCTCGACGCTGGCAGGCAGTTCGTTGGAAACCGAATCCATATCCTGCGCCATCGGCCGCACTTCTGGCAGACTGCGCGCCACTTCGGGGTCGCTCCGAAGCCGCTCAAAATCGGCTTGAATTCGATCAAAACGGGTTAACAAGGAGTCCAGCTGGTGGGGCTGAAATATCTCCATCCCCAACTGCTCGATGGCTGACTCCATGCGGTGCGACATCTCTCCAAGGCGCATGGCGCCGGCCAGACGCGCACTGCCCTTGAGCGTATGTAAAACACGCAGCACTTCGTTGCGGGCCCCCAGATTCTCCGGTCGCGCCGTCCATTGCCGCAATGCGCCTCCCAACTGCGGCAGCATCTCAAGCGTCTCTTCCTCAAAAATCGCAAAAAGGTCAACGTCCAGTGCATCAACTAGTTCAATGCCTTCCTCTTCGTCATCGGTGAGCGCAACTTCTGCGGTCAAACCAGGAGTCTGCTCAAGACCCGACTCCGTGGCATATTCCGACTCGAGCGACTGTTCACTGTACCAATCGTCTGGAGCAGCCCCCGTGCCGGCCGGAAATTCAAGTTCCAAAATAGCTTTAAGTGCTGCGATCGACGATGGATCAGGTTCTCTCAAAAATCCGGCCGCAAATTGATGCAATAGACGGCGAATATCTTCTGCTGCCACAATGAATACATTGACATGCTCTGGAATGCCGCGCGCGTGAAATTGCACATGTCGTAGAGCCTGTTCCAACGCACGGGCAATGCTCGACAAGGCAACAAAGCCTACAGTTGCGGAGCTGCCGGCAAGGGAATGAGCCAAACCAACAGTCGAGTCAAAAACCGGTCGATGCAGTTCCAACGCCCACTCATTCAATTCCGTCAGCAATCGGCGGGACCACTCATCTGCTTCGTTCAAGTAAACGTTGTACAAAGGAATGCCAATACGCAGGGTCCCAATCAACTTGATCTGGTCTTCCGGATCCTGGCCGACCAGTTTGACTTGCTGTGCCGCAATCTGATCGTCAACTTCGGCACCTTCCGCGGCCCCGGACTCAGACGACAAACCTTCGTCTTCCATCGCGGTGGAAGACACCCCAAAAGCTGACGGATCGGTGGCAGAAATGTCGCCAAAATCCAGTCCATCGAGGTCAAGCAGCGCGGATGACCCTGGCTCCAACAATGGCAATGCAACATCGCCGTCAGGAGTCACAGCCGGGACTCCATCGAACACTTCTGTCGCCCCAAACTCAAGCATTTCGGTCGCCGCTATAGCGGGCGGTGACTGGTCTTGTGCAGCGGAGATTGCCACTCTTTCACCCGGCAATACGAGCTGAACCATCGCGCCATGCAAGCGCAGTGCGTCGGCGGCGTCACGGAACGCCTGCGGACTCCATGGCGCACCAGCGTTACTTGCGATGTCTTCGACCCAGCTTTCAAACCCATGCAGCGCCTTCACGGCAAGACTCTGGAGCTCGCTGCTGGCGGGTTTTTGCTCTGCCAGCCAGGCATTGAGTAATTGCTCCATCGACCATGCAGCTTCACCGAAATCGTTCAGTCCGACCATTCGTGAACTGCCCTTGAGCATGTGAAAAACCCTTCGAACCGAGGTCAGTTGCCCCATGTCGGCAGGGTTCTCTGCCAGTTCCTTCAGTGCCAGCAAACCAGCTTGCAAAACGTCACGCGCTTCTTCGAGAAAAATGTCCTTCAGGTCGATGGCGTCCTCGTCCTCAGCGACGTCAATTTCTGGCAACTCGAAGGAAGGCGGTGGCACTTGTGGCGGCGTCGCAGCGATCAACGGTGCCACGACCTTTGCCTCCGGCAGCAGCGCCTTACCGGTCCCCATCAAAGGTTTGAACTCACTCAATTCTTCGTCGTACACAAAGAGCTTCTTGGCGAGTTCGCGTTGATAGCTCAACATGTCGATCAAAAACCCGATGGCGCCCAGGCTATTGCCAATCTTTACAAAGGTAGCAGTGTGATCGACGACAGCGGCCTCGTCTACCAGAAAATGTTCAACACTGGAACGCATGCGCAACGATGCCAGGGCCGCCTGATCCAGTCCCAAAACCGAGAAAACTCCTCGCATCTGGGACAGTTGACTTGGAACTTCCTGCAGCGGCACCCGGTCCAGCGGATCGCGAAAAAACAAATCCAGGGAGCGTTCAATCTGGCCGAGCGTTGTTCTCAGCTCACCAACGACGCTACCCATGATCTGACGATCACTGACCCTGCGATACAAGTCCTCCATCCACTTCTCAAGTGGCTCAGGCTGGCCACCGGCATTGACGTGTTCAAGGCGCCGGGCAAGGCTGGCCGCGCGTTCAGTCATGTGGGAGTCGGTCGGATCCAGATCCTCGTAAGCGGCCTCAAGATAGAGCACGACGGTGGCCACCTCCATGGCAAGAGCTGGCGGCGGCGCCTCACCAGAACGCGCGGTTGTATCTATCGCGCGATGGAGTGCACGCGCCAAATCTCCGCTCTCTGGATGCAATTTCAATACCGAATCGGTCAACAGGCCAAATTGTTCGATCGCCAGCTTCAGCCGGTTGGTATCGCCGCCGGCAAGCGCCGACCAGGTTTCGGTTGCCGCCGCGATGCGCTTGCGGGCCAGCGCCAATAGCGCCGGATCGAAACGCCCAAAGCGGGGTACCTCGTAGTCAAAAGAGGTGGTCTGGGTCAGGCCATAAGCGGCACGAACTGCATTCAGTACCGGTGCATCGACGCTACTATCAGGGATCGCCTGGGCACAGAAAAACAGCAGATCCTGCACCAGTCGCTCAGAGATTTCCGAGTCACCTCGCGACAGGCCACGTTCTTGCAGAAGCACTCGCGAAACCGTCCACTTGCCGTAAATATCAAAGGGACAAAGTCCCAAGGACACGGCTTCAAAATATGCCGCGCAAATTTTCCAGTAGGTCCGTGTCTGCGGCGTCACTTGCCCGGCGGCAAACCCCAGACTGAGGTCGCGCATGGATTTTGCAGCGCCGGCATCCCCCGATTTGAAAACCTTCAGTATGCAGCTGTCAACACGGATTCGAACCGACGGGTCATTCGCAAGTGGTGCTTCCTCTATCGGCAAGGCAACATCTATCCAGCGCAATTCCAGCAGCCATAGATCTGCCGGATGCACACGCTCATGACCGGCCAGCTCCCGCACATCACGGTACTGCGGAAATAGCGCCACGGCAGACGCGCTTTTCCCTTTGAGAACACCTTCGAGATATTCAGTCAAGGCGAAGCTGGCGCGCTCCATCTTGTTGGCGGCATCATCGCTGCACAGTTCAGGACTCTGAACAAAACGCTGAGCCAACGCTTCCATGGCGCGCAAGATCTTGGCCGGCACTGCCAGGCCCACCATCTCAAGTGCGCCAACTGCCTGATGAAGTTGTTGGCGGGCGATGCGCAATTGGCTGGCGTCCAGCGCTGCCAGGTCCAAGCCGCGCGCCAATTCAGCGTCGCGCACAAAACGGCGCAGGGCCCGGGTGGCGCCATCCAGGGATTTGCGCAACTCGTCAAGCACCCAGGCCAAGGGCCCCAGGTCCTTGGACGCCAGCTCATCGGCACCAGTCAGGGCAGCGTTTGCTTGCATGGGTTAGTGCACTCCAGAGGAAAACAAGTTCAGATTGATGACGGTCAGGCAATCTTGAACCGTGACACGGACTGGCGTAACTCTTCTGCCATTTTCGAAAGCTCGCGGACTTGAGCTGCAGTGGAACGGGTGCCCTCGCCAGTCTGTTCAGTAACCGCAAAAATGTGTTTGATATTGTCGGCCACCACGTTGGCCAGGTTGGCCTCGCGGGAGGTGGAATTTGAAATCTGTTCAATCAACACCGCCAGGCGTCGCGACACCTGGTCAATCTCGGTCAGGGCAGAACCGGCACTATCGGACAGTTTGGCGCCCTCCACCACCCCCTGCGTGGAGCGCTCCATGGCACCCACAGCATCCTGGGTGTCGGTTTGAATGGCCTTCACAAGGGCCGAAATCTGCCGCGTTGCATCGGCCGACCGCTCCGCCAGGCGTTGCACTTCCTCGGCCACCACCGAGAAGCCGCGACCGGCATCGCCAGCGGAGGCGGCTTGAATCGCCGCATTCAAAGCCAGCACGTTGGTTTGCTCGGTAATGTCGGAGATCAGCTCGGTGATCTCACCAATTTCCTGGGACGACTCGCCCAGCCGTTTGATGCGTTTGGACGTTTCCTGAATCTGGTCGCGAATCGAGTTCATGCCGCCGATGGCATTTTGCACCGCCTGCAAACCCACTTCTGCCGCCTGTCGGGACTGCCGGGCGACAGTGGCGGACTCGAGTGCCTGCACTGACACATCATTGATTCTGGACGCCATATCGACCACCGACCGACCAGTTTCCCGAATTTCATGCAGTTGCTCGTTGGACGCCGCCAGCAGTTCGGTTGACGTCGTATCCACATCCGCGGTGGTGCGCGCGACACGGGCGGCTGTGGTCTGCACATTGCCAACCAGCGACCGCAATTCTTCCACCGTGTAGTTCACCGAATCAGCGATGGCCCCGGTGATGTCCTCGGTCACCGTGGCCTCTTGGGTCAGATCGCCCTCGGCCACTGTTTGAAGTTCATTCATCAAGCGCAAAATAGCCGCCTGATTGGCATCGTTCACCCGTTTTGCCTCTTGCTCCTGGTGCTCGGCAGCCAGACGCTGCGCCTCCGCTGCGTCCTGCCGCTTGCGACTGTCCAGCAATTGGACGTAGGACAGACCACCAGCGCTGAGCAAGGCCACCAATGCAGAACCGATCAGGAAAATCAATGCCACCGCGCCAAGACCGGAGCTTGAGGAAAGTTTTCCTTGCAACTCTTCAAGATTTCGACGCAACGGTTCACTGTCCGCAATAATCGAAACTTGCGCCTCGCGCGCCGAAACCAGCCCTTGCAGATTTCCCAGTATGGCGCCGGCCTGTACCCGGGTCTGCTCAAAAAGCTTGACCAAGGCCGACAGTTGCTCGCGCGTTTGCGAATCCTTGGCGGCGGTCAATCGCAGCTCCGCATTGCCGGCCAGCAGGCCCTGTGCAATTTCCTTGAAAGTATTCAAATCCTTGCCCAGCAAGAACACCGCCTCGGGGCTCACGCCCTCAACCGTCAGGAACTCGTTTGACGATTTACCGATACGCTGAGTCAACATCACCAATTGGCCAGCCGCCGAAATATCTGCTGCTGTGGCATTTTGTTGCAGCTTGAGAGCAGACACGGTCTCGGCAATTTCCAGCAGGTCGGAGGACTGCCGATTTATGAGCCGCAACGCCGAGCCCACCTGCATCAGGATTTTCTGCTGCGACATAACGATGGCCGCGTTTTTTTCCGCGCGCTCCATCAAGGGAATGATTTTTTCCAGATCCGGCCGGTAGGCTGAACCCAGCGCATCCAGGCGCATATCCTGATCGCCTTCTTTCAGGCCGCGTACCGACCTGGACAGAACACCGGCGCTCTCGACAATATCCGGAAATGCCTGGGCACCACCCACCAGTGCCTGGGAAACCGATTTCGCCAGCCGTTGTGACTGCATCAAGGACTGTCCGGTCGCGCCCAACTGTTGCGCTCCACGGTTCGCCTTGGTCAACGCATACAAAGTTAAAACGGCCAGCAAAACCAGTGCAACTCCCAGCATGATCGACAGCATGCGCTGGTGCTGGACCACTGTCTTTCTTCCGACAAGCGGAAGCGCGATCAAGTCATCATCTTCTATGACAGATCCTTCAACCGGTCCCGCATCAGGTGCCATCTGAGGTTCCATTGGTGACCCCTGGTTGTCCGCCTTCCCCTGGGCATTTTCGGCTTCCATCAAATCCAAAGTAATGTCCAGCACAGACTCGGGCGCCGGCTTGATAACTAGTTTTTTCAATTGATCAACGACAGACATAATGCAACCTTAGATAAAAACTTAAGCACCAACACTGAGAAACTCGGAAAGCTGAGACAAAGACTGCAGGTTGATTTCCTGCCAGCCCACGCCGTTGAAGTCAGTGAACCAGTTTCCAAAATAGGCCGGAGAACCGTCGCGTGGCGCCGCTTCGCTAACGAAGGCAGCTCGCTTGCGAAGACCTGCCAGCGCGTCCACCATCAATGCGCAATTGAGTTCCAGCGCCGCGTTGAACGTCAGGACACTGGACTCGGCCAGTGATTGCTCGGTTCTGGTGTGTATCGCGCCGTGACTGACGAAACTCGCCAGGTCGACAACACCAAAGAGACCACCGCGAAGATTGGTTACCCCCATGAACCATGGGCGGCAGTAGGGTACGGGGTGCACATTCGCCAGAGGAAATATCTCGCCAGCCTGCACCAATGGAAACAGGTAGTTCGCATCACCCGCGCTGACTGCCAACCAGGAGGCAGCGATTGCGCCGGTCCTGGCCGCCTGCAAGCGGCTGGCGAGGCGAGTCTGGAGTTCTCGAAGTGCTTCGCGATTAGCCATGCCGTTCTGAGGATTTCAACCCAAAGCCCTGATTTTCACAAACAACTCGGTCGCATCGATCGGCTTGGTGATGTAATCACGCGCACCCTGACGCATTCCCCACACCCGGTCGGTCTCGAGGTTCTTGCTGGTACAAATGATGATCGGAATGTCAGCATACTCAGCAGACCGACTGATCGACCGCGTCAACTGAAATCCATTTCTGCCGGGCATCACAATGTCCATCAATATCAAGTCGGGTTTCTCTTCGGAGAGGCGACGAAAGGCTTCATCCGCACCTTCTGCCGTACGCACCGTCAAGCCATGTTTTTGCAGCAAATCGGTCATGAACATCAATTCTGTTTTTGAGTCGTCCACGATCAACACTTTTTGGATCATCATCAATTTACTCCTTGCCTTGCTGCACCAAACTGCCTCACAGCCTGCAACAACTGGTCTTTCGTGAACGGCTTAGTCAGATAATCCTGTGCCCCGACCATTCTCCCTCGTGCCTTGTCAAAAACACCATCCTTGGAAGACAGCATGACGATCGGCACCGCCGAGAATTTGGCATGGCGCTTGATGATGGCGCACGTCTGATAGCCATCCAGCCTGGGCATCAGGATATCGCAAAATATCAAATGCGGCTGGCAGTCATTCACTTTGGCGAGAGCATCAAAACCATCCTCGGCCAGCATGACCTCGTGCCCGCCCTGCTTGAGAAAAATTTCTGCGCTGCGCCGGATGGTGTTGCTGTCGTCAATCACCAGGATTTTCAAAGTCGATCCAGTCGTATTCACAAAGGTATGCTCCTGAACTGACGTTTTACAGAATTGATGGCGCGCATTCCCATTAAATTAACACCTCACACCTGCACCATTTCGAAATCTTCCTTGCGAGCACCACATTCAGGGCAGGTCCAATTCATAGGTACATCGGACCAGGCTGTTCCTGCCTCAATGCCATCGTTTGGAGCACCGGTATTTTCATCGTAGATCCAGCCACAAATCAGGCACATCCAAGTTTTTGTCTCATTCACAGCTTAAGGGGCCTTCGAATAGAATGCAATCATAGAATGGAAACAGCGTGCGTAATATACCCGCCGCACGCCTCAACCAGCGATATTCTGCCTGAAGAACTGCACAGGCCTGCTCATGCCCCCAGCCACAATTTCTCCGGTTGCCGAAGACCCACTGCCAACGGCCCGCCCCGCCTGCGTGATGGTGTTCAATGCCAATGATCCCAGCGGTGCCTCAGGTTTGGCGGCCGATATCACCGCCATTGCCTCAGTCGGTGCTCATGCGCTGCCCATTCTGACCGGCGCTTACGCGCGTGACAGCGCTGAAATTTTCAGTCATTTTGCACTCGACGAAGAGGCCGTGACAGAGCAGGCCAGGGCAGCCTTTGAGGATGTTCAAGTGCAGATGCTCAAGGTTGGTTTTGTAGGCTCGCCGGAAAACCTCAGTGCCGTGGCCAGCATCGCGTGCGACTACGCCAACATTCCACTTATCGCGTTTATGCCCGACCTATCCTGGTGGGATGAAATCCAGATTGACCTGTACCTCGATGCGTTTAAAGAACTGATATTGCCGCAGACAATGGTGTTGGCTGGAAACCACAGCACCTTATGGCGCTGGCTTCTTCCGGACTGGAGCAAAGCGAGTCCGCCAAGTGCACGGGACATCGCCAGCGCCGCAAACGCCTATGGCGTGCCCTATACCCTGGTGACCGGCATTGCGTTAGCAGACCAGTTCATTGACAACGTGTTGGCCAGCCCGCATGCCGTTCTGTGCAGCGAAAAATTTGAACGCTTCGACGCGGTTTTTTGTGGTGCCGGCGACACCTTGTCGGCTGCGTTCGCAGCCCTGCTCGCCAGTGGCGACGATCTGTCCGAGGCGTTCACCGAAGCGCTAAGCTATCTGGACCGTTGCCTGGAAGGCGGCTTTCGTCCGGGTATGGGCAACGTCATCCCCGACCGGCTTTTCTGGGCGCAGACTGGCGATGATCCAGCAGCCGAAACAGACCGAACCGCCGTCGATTCCCTTTTTATTCCCACACTGGATTTCACTCCCAATGGCACACAACACTGACAACAACAAAGCGCTGTTTGAACGCGCCAAGCAAATCATCCCCGGCGGCGTCAACTCGCCGGTCCGAGCCTTCAAGGCGGTGGGTGGAACACCGCGCTTTATCCAGCGTGCCCAAGGTGCCTATATCTGGGACGCGAACGACCAGCGTTACATCGACTACATCGGCTCCTGGGGACCCATGATTCTGGGTCACGGCCACCCGGCCGTCGTGCAGGCGGTGCAGGCGGCAGTGCTGGAAGGATTTTCCTTTGGCGCTCCGACCGAACGCGAAATTGAATTGGCCGAAGAGATCTTGCGTCTGGTGCCATCGATGGACATGGTGCGCCTGGTCAGCTCCGGCACAGAAGCGGCCATGAGCGCCATCCGATTGGCCCGCGGTGCCACCGGTCGCAGCAAGCTCATCAAGTTTGAAGGCTGCTACCACGGCCACGCTGACGCGCTGCTGGTCAAGGCCGGCTCCGGTCTGGCAACCTTTGGCAACGCCACCAGCGCCGGTGTACCACCCGAGGTCGTGCAGCACACGCTGGTGCTCGAATACAACAACATCGTGCAACTTGAAGAAGCCTTCACGCTGCACGGCACTGGTATCGCCTGCCTCATGATCGAGCCGATCGCCGGCAACATGAATTTCGTGCGCGCCTCCCTCCCCTTCATGAAACGCTGCCGCGAGCTTTGCACCCAATACGGCACCTTACTGGTGTTTGATGAAGTCATGACCGGATTTCGAGTCGCCCTGGGCGGTGCGCAAAGCGTCTATGCCCGTCACCTACCCGGCTTTGAGCCCGACATGACCGTGATGGGCAAGGTCATTGGCGGCGGCATGCCGCTGGCCGCCTTCGGCGCCAAGCGCGCCGTGATGGAACTGCTGGCCCCGCTGGGTGCGGTGTACCAGGCCGGCACACTGTCGGGCAACCCGGTGGCCACCGCTTGCGGCCTGGCGACGCTGCGAGAGATCAGCAAACCCGGCTTTTTTGAAGACCTGTCCGCCAAGACCCGTTCGCTGGTGGCTGGCCTCAAGGCCGCCGCCGCAGCCGAAGGCGTGCCGTTCAGCGCCGACAGCGAAGGCGGCATGTTCGGCTTCTTCTTGTTCGAAAGCCTACCGCAAAACTACGCCACCGTGATGACCACTGACAGCAAGCGCTTCAACACCTTGTTCCACGGACTGCTAGACCGTGGCGTCTACATCGCCCCGGCGTTGTATGAGGCCGGCTTTGTCAGCGCAACGCATACCGAAGCAGACATCGCGGCCACCGTGGCGGCAGCGCGCGAGGTTTTCAAGTTGATGTAGCCCGCGCAAGGCGGGCGGCGCGGCTTGCGGACCTCGGCCCAAGCTCGCATCGCATGGAGCAGCAAGCCAACCGTTACCTCACAAAGACCCCTGTTGGCAGGCATACTCAGCCGCTGCCGCGAATGGCTCCAGCCCTTGCAAGCCGCACCACGCACCTTCGGTGATGATTCGGCTTCTTGAGAATTTCAATACCCGCTTCACATTTTGCAGTCATTCACCTTTGTGGCGCTGCGGGACGCAGGCCGACATGGCACTCAGCTCCGCGACTGTCCCCCGCCCTGCGGGCTCCTCCTTGATGTCGCTGCGTTGAATGCCATGCCGCCCTGCGTCAACGGGCGTCGTCGGCCCACACAAACCACCCCGCAGAATGACAGCAAGCGCTGCAAATGCGTAGCCCACATCACAATTTTCAACGTCCGCGATGGACCAAGTCTGAATCCGGCGTACCGATCACTTGACCATGCAGGTGGATTGGGTGTCCGATCGTGGGTCAGAGAACGGATTCCCGGTCCGCCTGCCGTGCCACCATTCGACGCGGATCGGCGTTGGACTTGCTTTCCCATCAATGCCGGAAATGCCGTACGCCGCTGAAGACCATCGCCACACCACGTTCATCGGCCGCGGCTATCACTTCCTGGTCGCGCATCGAGCCACCGGGCTGGATGACGCAGGTAGCGCCGGCATCCACCACCACGTCCAGACCATCGCGAAACGGAAAGAAGGCATCGCTGGCCACTGCCGTGCCTGACAGCGATAACCCGGCATGCTGGGCCTTGATGCTGGCGATGCGGGCCGAGTCAAGGCGGCTCATCTGACCGGCGCCAACGCCCATGGTCATGCCGCCTTTGCAAAACACGATGGCGTTGCTCTTGACAAATTTGGCCACGTTCCAGGCGAACAGCAGGTCTTGCAACTGTTCGGCCGTGGGTTGAACCTTGGTCACCACTTTCAGATCGGCCAACGTGAGCTGATGGTTGTCGGCCGTCTGCATCAGCAAGCCCGAGCCGATGCGTTTGACGTCCACCGCGTTGCGGCCATTGTCCCAATCGCTGACGCCACCGGCAGGCAGCGCGATCTTCAGAATGCGAACATTTACCTTGCTTTTGAACACCGCCAGCGCCTCGATCGTGTAGTCGGGGGCCATCAGCACTTCCACAAATTGCTTTGAAATTTGCAGCGCTGCCGCTTCGTCCAGAGTTTGGTTGAGGGCAATGATGCCGCCGAAGGCAGAGGTTGGATCGGTCTTGAAGGCCTTGCTGTAAGCCTCCAATGAGTCAGCACCGACTGCCACACCACAGGGATTGGCGTGTTTGACAATCACGCAGGCAGCACCGCCTTTGGCGTGATCGAAACTCTTGACACATTCCCAGGCGGCATCCGCGTCCGCGATATTGTTGTAGCTCAGTTCCTTGCCTTGAAGCTGCTGCGCTGTGACCAGCGAACCCGGCGCCGGGTACAGGTCGCGGTAGAAGGCGGCTTGCTGATGCGGGTTTTCTCCATAACGCAGCTCTTGCAGTTTGACGAAGCGACCGTTCGACTGGTCCGGGAACAACCGTTTGACGGGTCTGCTGTTTCCCTCTTCAAAGTTCAACGCCGACAGGTAGTCGCTGATGGCGCCGTCGTACTGGCTGATGCGATTGAACGCCGCCACCGACAAGGCAAATTTGGTCTTGAGGCTGATGCCACCCGACTTGAGTTCAGCCAGCACGCCAGGGTATTGCGACGCGTCGGTCAACACCGCTACGTCTTTCCAGTTTTTGGCGGCGCTGCGCACCATGGCGGGGCCACCGATGTCGATGTTTTCGATCGCATCCTCCAACGTGCAGCCAGCTTTGGCGACAGTCGCTTCAAACGGGTACAAGTTGACCACCAGCAGGTCGATGGTATCGATGTTGTGGGCTTTAAGTGCCGCCACGTGTTCCGGCACATCGCGCCGTGCCAGCAGACCGCCATGCACCTTCGGATGCAGGGTTTTGACACGACCGTCCAGCATTTCCGGAAAACCCGTGAGCGCGGCCACTTCAGTCACTGGCAAGCCTTTTTCGGCCAGCAATTTGGCGGTGCCACCGGTGGAAATCAGCTTGATTCCCAGGGCATGCAAGGCCTGCGCAAATTCAACCATGCCGGTTTTGTCGGAGACCGATAGAAGTGCGTTCATTGAGTTTATAAATGTGGTTGCGAAGGAAAATGATGGCCAGCAACGGCCTCACTATGACTAAGTGATCAGCTTGTGTTCAAGCAGCTTTTTTCGCAGGGTGTTGCGGTTCAGGCCCAGCCATTGGGCGGCTTTCGACTGGTTGTTGTCGGCGTGGTGCATGATCACTTCAAGCAGCGGTTTTTCCACCACCGTGACCATCATGGTGTAAACGCCGTCAGGTTCAGTGCCCCGCAAATCCCTGAGATACCCCTCCAGGCTGGTGCGCACGCATTCTTCAATGTGTTTCTTACTCATGCTGCCATCTCCATGTGCTTCTTTTCTTCGTTAGCCAGATCATACGGAAGAAGGGCCGCCATCCGGTCCATACGCGTGTTCAATTGGTCAAAATAATTTGCCACCGCATTGGCCTGCCGGGCGCAGTCTTCAATCAAATTCATCTCGCTGCGAAAGTCTTCAGCACCCGGCAATGACTTGACATACCAGCCAATGTGCTTGCGTGCGCTGCGCACCCCCAGGAACTCGCCATACAGAGCGTAGTGGTCTTGCAGATGGTCCAACAGCAATTGCCTGACTTCTGCCACCAGTGGCGGGGCCAGGTAGGTGCCGGTGGCCATGAAGTGAGCCATCTCGCGAAAAATCCAGGGGCGTCCTTGCGCCGCACGGCCAATCATCACCGCATCGGCCTGCGTCGCTGCGAGTACCTGGCGGGCTTTCTCGGGCGTGTCGATATCGCCATTGGCCACCACCGGCACACCCACCGCCGCCTTGACTGCGGCTATGGTGTCGTACTCTGCGTACCCACTGTAACCCTGCTCGCGGGTGCGCCCATGCACGGTGATCATCTGCACACCGGCACACTCGGCAGCGCGGGCCAATAGCACCGCATTTTTGTTCGACTGACACCAACCGGTCCGCATCTTGAGCGTCACCGGCACGCCATGCGGCGCACAAACCGACACCACCGCCTCAACAATACGCAGTGCCAGAGCCTCATCCTGCATCAGGGCCGAGCCAGCCCATTTGTTGCACACCTTCTTGGCCGGGCAACCCATGTTGATGTCAATAATTTGCGCGCCGCGATCAATGTTGTAGGCGGCTGCCTCACCCATCATCAAGGGCTCGGTACCGGCAATCTGCACCGCGATGGGTTCCGATTCACCCTCGTGGTTAGCACGGCGCGCGGTCTTCGGTGTGTTCCACAAGTCGGCTCGACTGGTGACCATCTCGCTGACCGCGTAGCCGGCGCCCAGCTTCTTGCAAAGTTGCCGGAATGGCCGGTCGGTCACACCCGCCATGGGTGCGACAAAGAACCGATTTGCCAGGGTGAAGGGACCGATGTTCATGCGCGGGACTGATTCTAGCTGCCCAATATTTCAGCAATCGAAAAGCTGGTTGGCGCCAGTGAAGAATGCCTGCCTATACTGAGGCACCCATGGAAGCCTGGCTCGATCATCTCCTCGTCACGCTTGCACTGCCACAATTTGGTCTGAGCACGGTGTTCGTCGTGTCATTCATTTCTGCCACGCTGCTTCCATTGGGCTCGGAACCCGCCGTGTTCGGGCTGATCAAGCTCAATCCGGACCTTTTCTGGTCGGCCATTGGGGTTGCCACCATCGGCAATACGCTGGGCGGTGCAGTAACTTGGGCTATGGGCCTGGCCTCGCACAAGGTGGTTGATCGCTACCAGCATTCCAAACACCACCTCAGAGCGCTGGACTGGCTGGAGCGCATCGGACCCAAAGCCTGCCTGCTGTCCTGGCTGCCCGTCATCGGAGACCCGGTGTGTGCTGTTGCCGGTTGGCTCAAGCTACCGTTTTGGCCCTGCGTGGTCTACATGGCGATTGGAAAGTTTGGCCGCTACCTGGTGATGACAACGGCGCTGGTGGGCCTGTTCAGGAACTGAATAGGAAGTTCATGACATCGCCGTCCTTGACGATGTAGTCTTTGCCTTCGCTGCGCATCTTGCCGGCATCCTTGGCGCCCTGCTCGCCCTTGTAGGCAATGAAGTCATCAAAAGCAAACGTTTGGGCCCGGATATAGCCCTTCTCAAAATCAGTGTGGATGACGCCGGCCGCTTGCGGGCCGGTGTCACCGACATGGATGGTCCAGGCGCGCACTTCTTTCACACCAGCCGTGAAATAGGTTTGCAGGCCCAGCAGCTTGTAGGCAGCGACGATCAGGCGGTTCAGACCGGGTTCTTCCTGGCCAATCTCGTGAAGGAACATCTTTTTGTCTTCCTCTTCCATGTCGGCCATTTCCGCTTCCATCTTGGCGCAGATCGCCACCACGGGGGCATTTTGCGCTTTGGCGTAGGCTTTCAAGCGGTCCAGAAAAGGGTTGTTCTCAAAGCCGTCTTCGGCCACGTTGGCCACAAACATGGCAGGCTTGGCCGTGATCAGAAAAAACTGCGTCAACAGCGGCAACTCTTCCTTGCTGAAGTCCAGCGTGCGCACCGGCCTGGCCTCGTTCAATGCGCCCTGGCATTTTTCCAGAATGGCCACCAGCTTGATGGATTCCTTGTCGCCCGAGCGCGCGGTTTTGGTGACGCGGTGCAAGGCCTTCTCGACTGCTGTCAAATCGGCCAGGCACAGCTCGGTCTGGATCACCTCAACGTCGGAGATCGGATCGACCTTGCCGGCCACGTGGATCACGTTGTCGTCTTCAAAACAGCGCACCACATTGAGGGTGGCGTCGGTCTCACGAATGTGCGCCAAAAACTTGTTGCCCAAACCCTCACCCGTGCTGGCCCCTGCCACCAAGCCAGCAATGTCCACAAACTCAACAATCGCACGCTGAATTTTTTGCGGATTGACGATGGCGGCCAACGCGTCGAGCCGTGCATCAGGCACTTCCACCATGCCGACGTTGGGTTCGATGGTACAAAAGGGATAGTTCTCGGCCGGTATCCCCGCCTTGGTCAGGGCGTTGAACAGGGTCGATTTACCGACGTTGGGCAAGCCCACAATGCCACACTTCAAACTCATGAAAATTCCTCGAAAAACCAGGGGCCGAGTGTATTCGATGCCCGCCTTCTACAATCCGGCGCATGACTCAAGCCTTTGATATTTGCATACGTGGCGGCGGCATTGTGGGGCGCACGCTGGCCTTGTTGCTGGCACGCGAACGCCTTCGCGTTGGTCTGGTGGTGCAGCCACCCGCAGCACCCAGGAGCGATTCGCCTTTGACTGCTGACGTGCGCGCTTACGCCCTCAACGCCAAATCCCGCGCTTTGCTCGAATCGTTGCGCTGCTGGCCGGATGCCCTGCATGCCACCGAAGTGCTCGGGATGCAGGTCAAAGGCGACGACGGTGGCGAGGTAAACTTTTCTGCCGCTGACCTCAAGGTGCCCGGTCTGACCTGGATTGTCGATGTGCCATCGCTCGAAGCCCAACTGGCCGAGGCGATGCGCTTTCAACCGCGAATCGAGTTGCTTGATGCACCACAAGCCGCCACGCTGACTGTCATCTGTGAAGGCAAGGCCAGCAGCACGCGGACCGAGTTCGGAATTGATTTCGACATCACCGCCTACCCGCAGACAGCCATCGCCGCCCGGTTGCGCTGCGAAGATGCGCATGCCCAGACTGCCTACCAATGGTTTTCACAAGGGGAAATTCTGGCTTTCTTGCCGCTGGAAGGTCCGCAAGGGAACTCTGTCGGCGTTGTGTGGTCTGTTCTTAGGGAACGGGTTGCCGACCTGCTGAACGTGAGTGCGGTCGAATTCTGCCAACAGCTTGAAGTTGCAAGTTTTGGCCGCCTTGGCAAACTTGACCTGATCAGTGAGCGCAGCGCCTGGCCGTTGCAAAGCGCGCACGCACAACGTTGGGCTGGCAATCACGCAGGTCGGGCCTGGGTGCTGGCAGGTGATGCCGCACACAACGTGCATCCGCTGGCGGGGCAAGGCCTGAATCTGGGTTTGTCTGACGTGGCGACGCTGGCAAAGACCTTGCACGAGCGCGAGTACTGGCGCAACGTGGGCGACGAAAAGCTGCTGCGCCGCTACGAACGCTCCCGCAAGGCGGAAGTGCTGGTCATGGACAGCACGATGGATGGTTTGCAGCGCTTGTTTTCCCGGCAGGGTGCAAGCTGGCAAGCAGCTCGCAACTGGGGCATGAATGGGTTTGAGCATAGCGGTTTGATCAAGCAATGGGTTGCGCGACGGGCCATGGGCTAAATGCTAATTGATTGGATGAAGATGAAACTGATAAAAATCGCATTGATCGCAACCACCCTGGTGGCCACTTTGAGCGCCCCGGCGCAGGAAGCCACCATTCGCAAGAACCTGAGTGAGCGTATTCCGCAACTTCAGAAGATCGACGAAGTCAGCAAAAGCGCGATGCCGGGTCTGTTTGAGATTCGCGTCAATGGGACCGAGATCTTTTACACCGATGTGGAGGGTAATTTTCTGCTTCAAGGCAACTTGATCGATACCAAGCAACGCCGCAATCTGACTGAAGAAAGGGTCGACAAGTTGACGGCCATCAGCTTCGACGCACTGCCGTTCAAGGACGCCTTCACCATCGTGCGCGGCAACGGCAAGCGCAGGCTGGCGGTCTTTGAAGACCCCAACTGTGGCTACTGCAAGCGCTTTGAGCGCGATCTGCAAAAAGTGGACAACGTGACGATCAGCATGTTCCTCTACCCTATTCTCAGTGACGACTCGAACGAAAAATCGAAACACATCTGGTGTGCCAAAGACAAAGCCAAGGCCTGGCAGGACTGGATGGTGCGTGACAAACCGGCCGCCGTTGCGAGCTGCGACACGACTGCCCTTGAGCGCAATACCGAGGTTGGCCGCAAGCATAAAATCACCGGCACGCCAACGCTGATCTTTACCGACGGCACCCGCATACCCGGCGCCATTGCTGCGGCGCAAGTTGAGAAATACCTAACCGACTCCAAGAATTGATGCCGGCCTCTGCCATTGGCTACAGCGTGCGGGTGCGGAACCGGCATACCCATCTTTATTCAATCACCCTGACCATCGAGCGACCGGCCGCCCGGCAACTGGTAAGCCTGCCGGTGTGGATACCGGGCAGCTATCTGGTACGCGAGTTTTCCAAAAACTTGCAGCGGTTGCAGGGGCGACAGGGTGGCAAGGCCGTTGAACTGATTCAAGTCGACAAATGCAGTTGGCAGACCTCATGCTCGACCAACAGAGCACTGGTGTTGAGTTACGAAATCTATGCCTTTGACAACTCGGTGCGTACCGCCTGGCTGGACGCTGGGCGTGGCTTCTTCAATGGCACCAGCATGTTCCTGCGAGTGCATGGCCAGGAAGATTCCCCCCACACGCTGGAACTGTTGGCAGACAAGTCCTTGTCCGGCTGGCAGGTAGCGAGCGGGCTGACACCCAAGAAGATCACAAAGGCCGGCTTTGGCACTTACCTCGCCGCAAACTACGACGAACTGGTGGACTGCCCGGTCGAGATGGGCCAATTCTGGAGCGGCTCCTTTGTTGCGTGTGGCATACCGCACCGCCTGGTGGTGGCCGGTGCGCCAGCCAGTTTCGACGGCGAGCGACTGCTGGCGGACACCCAGCAAATTTGCGAAACCGAGATTCAGTTTTGGCATGGCGCAAAGGCCACTGGCCGCGCTGTTAACAAGCCGCCACACAAAAACTACCTGTTTATGCTCAACGCCGTTGACGATGGCTACGGTGGTCTGGAACACCGCAACTCGACGGCGCTGATTTGTCGGCGCAAAGACCTGCCGCGACTGAACAACCCGGCCCTCGTGTCCAGCAGTACCGCACTGTCAGACGCAAAGCTGCGGCAATCCGAGGGTTACACCACTTTGTTGGGCCTTATCAGCCACGAGTATTTTCATACCTGGAATGTCAAGCGCTTGCGGCCAGTGGAATTCGCCCGCTACGACTACGCGCAAGAAAACTACACGCAACTATTGTGGTTTTTTGAGGGCTTCACCAGCTACTTCGATGATCTGTTGCTGCGGCGCGCCGACCTGATTGACGACACCAACTATCTGAAACTGCTCGGCAAAACGGTCAACCAGGTGCTGCAAACACCCGGGCGTGAGGTGCAAAGCGTCGCTAAGGCCAGCTTCGACGCCTGGGTCAAGTATTACCGGCCGGACGAAAACACGCCCAATGCCACGGTGAGCTACTACACCAAGGGTTCTCTCGTGGCCCTGTGTCTTGATCTGACCTTGCGCCAGGAAGGAATAACCACGCTCGATGCGGTGATGCGTGCCTTATGGAAACGTTGCCTGGGTGGACCCATGACCGAGGACGACTTGACCAGCGTGCTGGCGATACTCTCGGGCCGCTCTTTTGCAAAGGAAATTTCACGCTGGGTTCACGGCACCGCAGAACTGCCACTCAAACCCCTTTTGCATGCCCAAGGCGTCTCGGTGCTGGAGGAACCGGCCCAGATCGCGCAGCGCCTGGGTTTGCGCGTGAGCGAGGGCACGTCGGGGATTCAGATCAAAACTGTTTTACGCGGTGGTGCGGCAGAACATGCCGGGTTCGCAGCAGGCGACGAATGGTTGGGCGTGATGGTGGGGCCGGTCAAAACGGCCACCCACTGGCGTCTGTCGACGCTCGATGACTTGGCGCTTTACGCTGGAACGGCATCCAGCATAGGCGCTCTGGTGGCACGCGACAAACGTCTGTTAAGCCTGTCACTGATACTGCCCAAGTCAGTCACTACCTGGCGCCTGGTGGTACGTGACAGCAAGCTTCTTGCCCGGTGGCTGAGTGGCCTCAGCGCCCTTTGAAGCGGGGCAGGCGTTTCTCGCGAAACGCCATCACACCTTCAATGTAGTCATCGGTCTTGCCCATCGCGGACTGCGTGTCGCGTTCCACATCAAGCTGCTGATGGAGAGTGCGCCCAGTGCTGTCACGCAGCAGGTGACGGGTGGCGACCAGCGCCTGGGTCGGTTGACTTGCCAGACGCTTTGCCAGCGTGGTGGCAGCAGCCAGGCAGTCGTCTGCCACATCCCAGATCAGGCCCCACTCTTTGGCGTGGGCCGCACTCAGCTTGTCGCCGGTCAGGGCTAACGCCGTGGCGCGTGCCAGCCCGACTTTTTGCGGCAAGAACCAACTGCCACCGGCATTCGGAACCAGACCAATCTTGCTGAAGGCCTGGATAAAAATGGCGGTAGGTGCCGCAATTGCTATGTCGCAGGTCAGGGCCAGCGAAGCACCGGCACCAGCGGCGACACCGTTGACCGCGGCAATGGTGGGCAGGCGCAGGTTTTGCAGGCGTCGTACTGTCGGATTGAACGCCTGCTCAATGAGCGGTCCGGGGTCAGCCCGGCCGACCAGATCGGGGCCGGGTTCAAAGTCGAACTCAACCAAATCTGCTCCCGCACAAAAGCCGCGCCCGGCGCCCGTGATAACCAAAGCGCGAACAACAGCATTGGCATGCGCCTGATCCAGTGCAGCCCACATATCGTGGTGCATCTGGCGCGTGAAGCTGTTCAACGACTGCGGTCGATTCAAAGTGATGATCGCCACAGCACCTTGTTCGGCGTATAAAACGGCTGGTTCTGACATTCGGGGATTTCTCGGTTGGCTGCAAATTTACCACCGCACGCCCGACCAGGCGACCTTGCCCGGCATATAGTCAGTCTTTCGCAAAAATCCGGAGAATCTCATGAATTATGAAATGATCAATGTGCGCACTGAAGCCGACAGAGTCGGCATCATCGCCTTGAATCGTCCCAAACAGCTTAACGCTTTGAACGACCAGCTGATGACTGAGTTGGGCAACGCGCTCAAAGCCTTTGACGCCGATCCAGCTATTGGCTGCATGATCATTACCGGCAGTGAAAAGGCCTTTGCCGCTGGCGCCGACATCGGTGCCATGGCCAGCTACACGTTTGCCGACGTGTACAAAGGCGACTACATCACGCGCAACTGGGAACAGATTCGCAGTGTGCGCAAGCCGGTCATCGCGGCCGTCAGCGGCTTTGCGTTAGGTGGTGGTTGCGAGTTGGCCATGATGTGCGACTTCATCATCGCCGCCGACAACGCCCGCTTCGGTCAGCCGGAAATCAAACTGGGCGTCATCCCGGGCGCCGGTGGCACCCAGCGGTTGCCGCGCGCCGTCGGCAAAGCCAAGGCGATGGACCTGGCGCTGACCGGGCGCATGATGGACGCGCTGGAGGCCGAACGTGCCGGTCTGGTCAGCCGCGTAGTGCCACTGGACAAGCTGATGGAAGAAGCATTGGCAGCCGCGTTGATGATCTGCGACTACTCACAAATGGCCACCATGGCGGCCAAAGAATCAGTGAACCGGGCTTTTGAAGGCACATTGAGCGACGGCATCATGTTTGAGCGTCGCCTTTTTCATGCCCTGTTTGCGACGGCTGATCAGAAGGAAGGCATGGACGCTTTTGTCAACAAACGCAAAGCGAACTTTCAGCACCAATAAGTCGCGTCGGCAAGACCCAGTGGCAGGCTGTGAAGAGTGCTTCTGGTTATAATCCGCGGCTTCGGCGCTTTAGCTCAGTCGGTTAGAGCGATGGAATCATAATCCACAGGTCCGCGGTTCGAATCCGTGAAGCGCCACCATCTGCAAGGCTCATGCCTATTGGCCTCACTGCTACATAAAACATAGCGTGAGGCCATTTTCTTTGTGTTAAAAATTTACGATGTAAGGGCGGATGTAAGCGGATTTACTCAACAATTGCCGTTGCTCAGCGGGTCACGGTAGTGATGACAGTGCGGTTCAGAATTCGGCCACCGACTACCCCGGCACCCCCCACTTGGTGCAAAGGTTCCTCCAGTTGGCTATGAACACGAATTGAGGGAAACACCCCCCATCACTTTTGAAACTGGGCACCCCCCGGGGATTTTTCAACAAAGATTTTGAAACCCCTTTACCCGCCGTCCGGTACCGGCTTGACGCGGCACAGACACTGTCGGCCATGTCCATCTGAGAAACTGAGGCGACTGATGAGATCGCGCTGTGTATTAGTGCGGCTTGGTCGGCGTCCGGCTTTTGCTTTTGGATGGCGTCTAGGAAGTTGCTTGGGAATGGCGCCGTGGTTTTGACAGGTGGCTTCATGGCGCTGGTGGCGAAGCAGACTGGATCTCCCTTCGTGCTGACGCAAATTACTACCGCGATTTGGCTATCGGGTGAATCCTGAGGTACGAACCAAATGCTTGGTTTGCCCTTGCTGCCGGTCACGGATTGGAAACTTGCGCACTGGCCCAACGCTTTGAATAAGAGTGGCGCTGCGCCAAGCGTCTCGATGGAGATGAAGGGCTCGCGTGCTTGTGCCCGAACAGCGGGATCAACCGAATGGATTTTTTCAAATTCACGTTTAATGTCGTTGGACAGGATGGGATGTTTGAAGAGATTCATGTCTGACTCCCGGCCAGCAAGCGACGGATGTCAGCCGTTACCCAGTGCAGTTTCGCACTGCCAGGAATGCGTCGCGGGCGAATGCAACCTGTCTCTTTACAGGCAAAAATTCTTAAAGTTTGCGGTGCCAGGTGCAGGTAATGGGCGGCGGCGGCAGTATCGACTGTCGGGCGACTCTCTTGATCGAGCGGCGTGAATGGCTGATGTGTGGGAACGCGTGTCATATTGACTCCGAGAAAAAATAGCGGACGTCATCTGCTCGAAAAAACGAGCCGAAAACGAAAAGCTACTATCGTCTGCGGAGACTCCCTTTGCGGGGGAGGACACCCTGTAACTGGGTTTGATGGCTTTCCATCAAGTCAGGATATTGCTATCCATGCACGCGGCTCCATTGTAAATCGCACTTACAAATCAATGCAAATGAAATTCAATAGTCGCCTTCACCCCTGCCCCCGCTTGTGGGCGCAGCCCGGCCGCGTGCAGTACCTTATGAATGGTAGGCAGTGTCGGGTTTATGCCGCGTGCGCCGGTGCCACACTCAGGCGCAAGCCCACTGCGTGCAACACCTTATGAACTGTGGTCAATGTTGGGTTACCCTCTGCGCTCAATGCCCTGAACAGCATCTTGTCGCTAACATCTGCTCGGCGGGCCACCTCGGCCATGCCGTGCGCTTTGGCAACATGCCGTAGTGCCACCAGCAGCGCGGCGGGGTCGTCAAGTTCCATCACGGCCTCGATATACGCGGCGGCTTCGGCGGGGTCTTTCAACACACCGTTCAAATAGTCGTCAAAGCTTGAGTCACGAGGTGCATTCATGGTTTGCCCCTTTGTTTCCAGTCGTTCAGATAATCAATGGCCAACTTTATGGCGCGGCTCTGGGCGGTCTTGTCACTGCCACACAGCAGCAACACCAGCACGGCCCCCTGTCTGCTCAGGTACACGCGATAACCCGGCCCATAGTCAATCTTCAATTCCTGCACGCCATCACGCACGGGTTTGCAATCCCCAAGTTTCCAGACGCCACACGCGCCAGCCGTGCCCGTATCTGAGCCCTTGCCCGAACGTCTTTCAGGTCATTCAACCATTCAGTCAACGGCGCCCGGTCTTGTGCGTCCCTGTAATATCGAAGTTCCAGAATGGTATCTTAAATCGTACCAGCCACCAATCTATGCCGCCACAGGTTCCGCCATGCGCTTGATGCGCTTGCGGTCTTTGGCGGTCTGGCGTGCCACCCATAAATCACGCTGGTTTTGCAGCGCCAGCCAGTAACCCGGCGTCGTACCCAATGCCTCAGACAGCCTCAGATCCATATCAGCAGATATGCCAGCATGGCAGTGCATCACGCGAGACAGCATCACGCGACTGATGCCAATATGCGCGGCGAAGGCGGTCACGCTCACGCCCAGGTCATCGAGCCAGCCTGTCAGAAGTTCGCCCGGATGGGCGGGGTCATGCATGTTCATGTCGTGCCTCAGTGGTAATCCAAGTAATCCAGTAACTCAAGATCCGCGCCGACAAACCGGAAGGTCAGCCGCCAGTTCGCCTGCACCGTCACGGAATGAAACCCTGCAAGGTCGCCAGACAATCCATGCATACGCCACGATGGACGGTTCAAGTCTTGCGGTCCACTGGCAACGTTCAAGGCAGTTAGTAGCTCACGTAATCGCTTGGCGTGAATTGGTTGTATGCCTGCCATGCGCCCGGTCTTGTAGAACGTTTCAAGCCCTTTATGTCGGAATGTGAGTATCATAAACTGTTAAGCCTTGATTTACAAATCAACCAACTACCAATTGCAGTTTGCCCGGCTCTGCCTTGGCGTCAAACACAATCCCGGCTTGCTCCAGTATCCACGCTTCAATCTTTTCGTGGTGCACACGCAGCAGGTCAAGCGGTCGGACTGTGTAATGCTTTTCAGCGGTCGCGCTCGGCTTGTGTCCCATCAGTTGCGCCACCACGCCAGCGGGTATTTCCAGCCATTCGGTGAGGCTCTTGAACGAGCGGCGCAGGCCGTGCAGGGTCAGACCATCAATGCCAGCCACAGCGCAGGCGCAATTGTGGTGACTTCGCGGCATCGTGATATGCCCTGATGCGCTGGCCTCCACGATTTCACCCGCGGGAATCTCGGTGCCATTCATTTCTGCCCTACGCGCACGGCGAAGCGCGTTTTTGTCATCCATGCTCACGGTTCGGGTACTGGAAAAAATGCACTCATTACGCTTTGGCAGTGTCGCTATCAAGTGGTTAACGTAAGGTGTCAGCGGGATGATGCGCTCGCCTTCCACCTTGTCGTGAATCGTGATGCCCCGCCATTTGGTGTTCAGGTCTGACCAGCGCAGCGCCAGCGCTTCGCCCGGTCTGGCGCCGGTCAGCAGCATGACTTGCAGCGCGGCAGCAATGACCGGGTTTTGAATCTTCTTTACAGCGTCAAACCAGACCGGCAGTTGCTCACGCAGCAGAGCATCTTGCTTGACCCCTGCCTTGCCCAATGCCTCCCGGCTTTTTTTGGTCTTTGCCGGGTTTCCAGTGACCAAGCCAGCATAGGCGGGCTGTTCATTGCACCAGTTTAGAAAACCTTTCAACAGTCGCCACGCAAGGCGGGCGCTTGTCGGACGGGTCTTTGCTTCTTTGGTGGCCCATGCCTCTATTACTGGCGCGGTAAGGTCGCGCAGTGGCAATCCCATGAGAGCATAAAGCGGCATATCAATGGTCACCCCGCGGCCATCAGTCCCACGCTTGCACTTCACGCCACCGGCACGCGCTAGTTTGAGATGGTCTTTGTAATGCAGCTCGCCCCATCGCGGCTTGCGCTCTGCCAGATACACGGCCCACACTTCGCCCACGGTCAGGCCCTCGGTCTTTTCAGTCTGGCGCTTGGCAACATCGACGGCGGTCTTTTCGGCCTTGACTTCACGCGGGTCGCGGCCTTCGTCAATCTGGCGTTGCAGCTCGCGTGCTTTTTCCTGCGCCAGCGGGATGGTCCAAGACTCCGGGCTCCCGATGGTCAACCGAATGGTCTTGTCTTGATAACGGCCCTGAAACACGTAGGACGGTTTCCCGGCAGGTGTGGCGCGAAGTCCAAGCCCGGCGGCGGTCGTGTCCCATAGAAACGCTTGCAGTCGGTCTGGTGGGCATTTGAACCCTTTAACCCGGCCCGCGGTGAAAACTACCTTAGCCATGTTGACCCCTTTTTAGGCTTTGCTTACATCCTCAGGATGTAACGGCGGATGTAAGCAATTTTCGTGAATCTAGCTCAATTTCAATCAACATCGACCTGATTGCAATCACAGTATCAAATCACGTAAGCTGTTGATTTGTATTGATTATATCAACTTAAATCAACAAGGGAAAATATGGCAGGGACGGGAATCATAATCCACAGGTCAGCGGTTCGAATCCGTGAAGCGCCACCAGTCTGCACAAGGAAAGCCTGCTAGTTTAAAGATAGCAGGCTTTTTTGATTTGCTGCGCTCAAGCTTGACGAATTTTTTGCACCAGGGCGGTCGTCGAATAGCCATCCACAAAAGGCAGCGCCAGCGCTCGCCCGCCATAGGACTCGACCACGCGTGTTTCGGCCAGCCTGGCCATGTCGTAGTCACCGCCTTTGACCAGAATGTCGGGCTTGATTTCAGCAATCAACTGTAGCGGGGTATCGTCGTCAAACCACGTCACCAGACTGGTGCAGGACAGGGCGGCCAGGACGAAAGCCCGGTCGGTTTCATTGTTGAGAGGTCGGTCCAAACCTTTGCCAAGTCTTCGGGCCGACGCATCGGAGTTCAGGGCTATCAGCAATGTGGCCCCCAGAGCGCGCGCTTGCGCCAGATACATGACATGGCCGCGGTGCAGCACATCAAACACACCATTGGTAAACACCAGCGGTCGCGGTAACTGGATCAGCCGCGCTGCAAGGCTGGAGCGGTCACAAATCTTGTTTGAAAGGGCGGCAATGGCAGCGGTGTCGGTCATGGCCTCCATGCTAGCAGGCTGCACCCACCGATCTCACCTAGTACCAGAGGATCGGTATCTCAGCGTCTGAACTCAGCCGAAAGTGCTGTGCGATTGCCACTCCGGTGCGTGGCGCGGTTCCCACCAAGCCTTGAGGCTGGAAAAAACATTTCTACAGCCCGTGCACTTGTACTGGCCGGTTGGCTGCAACGCACCACTTTCAGATCGGTTGATCACCGGTTGATAGCTGGTGGCGCCGCATACTCGGCACTTGTAAATCGTCTTGAAGGTGGCCATGGTGCACCACTTTAATATCGGTCGCGACCTCTGGCTCAGCCACTGATGTAAAACGATGTAAGTTGTGTCGAGTCTGGTGTCCGTTCAAACCGGTTGCGTGTCGACCAAACTGGGACGCAGCATGAGCTTGTCATACAACTTGTGCAGGTTGGGGTGAGTTGACCGCCAGTCAATCCGGGCAAATCGGAAATCCAGGTAACCCAAAGCGCAACCGACAGCAATATCGGCCAGACTGAAATAGATTCCGGCACAAAAAGGTTTGTCACCCAGCCCTTTGCTCATGGACGTCAGGGAAGCGTCAATTTTTCCGAGCTGACGGTCAATCCAGGCCTGACTGCGCTGTGGCTCAGTGCGCCCGCCCCAAGTGGCTTCAAGCCGCGCCAGGATGGCGGCATCCAGTACACCATCAGCCAGCGCTTCCCAAGTCTTGACCTCGGCCCGCTCACGGCCCATGGTCGGGATCAGTTTGCCCACCGGGGACAAAGTGTCAAGGTACTCAACGATCACACGCGAGTCGAACAGCGCCTCGCCTCCCTCCATGATCAGACAGGGGACCTTACCCAAGGGGTTGGACTCGGCAATGGTGGTATGCGCTGCCCATACGTCCTCAACAAGAAATACATAGTCAAGCTTCTTCTCCAGCATGACAACGCGCACTTTGCGAACGTAGGGGCTGGAGGTGGATCCGAGTAGTTTCATGGGCGATCGAGTGTTACAGGAGCATTTATTCTATACATCTGCTTGCATCCTGCCTTACCTCGCGTTTCAGAGTGGCGCGCATCCTACAATCCTCCCATGACTTTTTCCGCCATCTCAGCACTTTCCCCTCTGGACGGCCGCTACGCCGCTAAGCTGACCAAACTGCGCCCCATCATGAGCGAACAGGGCTATATGCAGCGCCGCGTTCAGGTCGAGGTGGCCTGGTTCATCGCGCTAAGCGACTGTGGTTTTGCAGAATTCAAGGCGCTTTCACCTGGAGCGCGCACTTACTTGCTGGGTTTGGTGAGGCATTTCACTGAAGCCGATGGCGAGGCTATCAAAGCAATTGAAAAGGTCACCAACCACGATGTGAAGGCGATCGAGTATTGGGTTAAATCCAAGTTTGACGCGCGGCCAGAATTGCTGGCAGCCGCTGAGTTTGTCCATTTTGCCTGCACTAGCGAAGACATCAACAACACCAGCCACGCATTGCAACTGAAAGCAGGTCGTGACCAGGTATTGCTGCCGGCGCTTGATGCGGTCATTGCCAAGCTCTCGGAGATGGCGCATGAATTTGCTGAAGTATCGATGCTAAGCCGCACGCACGGCCAGACCGCCAGCCCAACCACGGTAGGCAAGGAGATTGCCAACGTCGTGGTGCGCTTGAAAACAGCGCGTGAAAAAATCGCCAGCATCAAGCTGCTGGCCAAGATGAACGGCGCCGTGGGCAATTACAACGCCCACTTGTCGGCCTGGCCCGATTTCGACTGGGAGGCCTTCAGCCGCAAAGTCATTGAAACACCGGAGCCACTTGGTTTGGGACTGACTTTTCAGCCCTACAGCATCCAGATTGAGCCACACGATTACATGGCCGAACTGTTTGACGCGGTGGCACGCACCAACACCATCCTGATCGACTGGTCACGCGACGTCTGGGGCTACGTGTCACTGGGTTACTTCAAGCAAAAGCTGCGCGACGGCGAAGTTGGCTCTTCCACCATGCCGCACAAAGTCAATCCAATCGATTTTGAAAACGCCGAAGGTAACCTGGGTCTGGCCAACGCACTGCTCAAACACCTGAGCGAAAAGTTGCCGATCAGCCGCTGGCAACGCGATTTGACCGACAGTACCGTGCTGCGCAACATGGGCGTGGCGCTGGGCTATGCGGTGCTGGCTTATCAGGCGCTGGGCGCGGGCCTTGGCAAGCTGGAAATCAACGAGACAGCGATTGCTGCCGACCTCGATGCCTCCTGGGAAGTGCTGGCGGAGCCGATTCAAACCGTGATGCGTCGCTATGGGCTGCCGAAACCCTATGAACAACTAAAGGACTTCACGCGGGGGGCGCCCATGACACGCGAACTGATGCAAGGCTTCATCGCCAAACTGGAGATTCCGCAAGCAGAAAAAGCGCGCCTGCTGGCCATGAAACCGGCCAGCTATATCGGCAAAGCGGCTGAACTGGCGCGTCGCGTCTGATTCTGAAAAACCTGCATGGCCATCAAGTCCACCATCTTCAAAGCCAGTCTGCAAATCGCCGACATTGACCACGCTTATTACGCTGACCACACGCTCACGTTGGCGCGCCATCCCAGCGAAACCGACGAACGCATGATGGTGCGCTTGTGCGCGCTGGCGCTGCAGGCGCACAAGTTGCAAACGGTGTGCGGTGGCGATGGTGCGCTGACCTTTGGCGCGGGTCTGTCCGACCCGGATGAGCCCGATGCCTGGCTGCGCGACTACACCGGGCTGACCCGGCTCTGGATCGAGGTTGGCCAACCGGAGGACAAACCGCTGCTCAAAGCCTGCGGCAAGGCCGATCAAGTGGTGCTGTACTGCTTCAACCACGCGGCGGAAATCTGGTGGCGCGGCATGGAGGCTAAGCTCGCTCGTCCGCAAAACCTGAGCGTCTTTCGGGTGCCCACTTTCGCCTCACAATCACTTATTCCCATGGCCCAGCGCAGCATGCAGTTGCAGGCCACCATTCAGGAAGGTGTCTTAATGCTGGGTGACGGGTCGCTCAACGTCGACATTGAGCCACTGCGCTGGAAATAAACGCCCCCAGCTGCCCGCTCGGCATACTTGTTGAAGCGCCAGGCCTTGGCTTCAAGCGAGATGCGCCGCCAGATCTGGCGCTTTTCAACCGGTTGCATTTGCGTCCATAGCTGCACTTCGGTAAAACTGCGTCCGCAGCCTTTGCATTCCTGGTCCCCCTGACTGGTGGAACAGATTGCAATGCAGGGTGTGTCTGGCGTCGTGTCGTACCAAGCCAGCCAGGCCTGCATGGCATCGAGTGAGATCGAGAATTCGTCAGCTTCCAGCTCACGCCTGAACACTAGTCGTGCGTAGACCTCGGCCAGTGCGCCAGTTTCAGGTGCCAGCGACCCGTCGGCGCTGGCCGGCTTCTTGTCACGCCAGTAGTTGATGGCCGACTCGATGTCGGTAATGTGAATGCCTGCCATGGGGCACGGATCATAGCCCGAGGTGCTATTCTTGAGTCATGAAAACTATTGTCAAATGGCTGCTCAGCGCAGCCGCCCTGCTGGCCGTTGCCTATCTCTACAGTGGCGTGCAAGTCACCAGCTTCACCGCAGCGCTGATTGCCGCCTTCGTCATCGGGCTGTTCAACATGATTTTACGGCCCATTCTCGTGGTGCTGACGCTGCCGGTCACCGTGCTGACACTGGGGCTATTTCTGTTTGTCATCAATGCCCTGATGTTCTGGGCCGCGGCTGGCGTACTCGACGGGTTTCACGTGCGCGGCTTTGGCGCGGCGCTACTCGGGTCGCTTATTTATTCAGCGTTCGGCATCATCATCGATTCAGCGATCGAGCGCCTGTTCTTTAAGTAGCAACTCGACCAGACGGTGGCGAGTGTCGATGATCGAAGCCTCAATGTGGTCGGCTGCCGGATTGCCGACACCGCCCTGGCGCGACAGCTCTTGCGCCGCCCGGAAGCGATCCAGCGCCGCGGCGTAGTCCAGCCGTGCCACCTGTGTCTCGGCGTCGGCGCGGATGGCGCTCAGCGTCTGCCCCCGAGTCGCATAAAGGCTGGAGAGCAACTGCCACGCCTGTGCATCATGCGGCTGTGCCGCGACCCAAACTTGCAGGCGCTGTGCGACGGCGCTGGCTTGTTCCCCCTGACCCGCTTGCGTGGCGACCTGCGCCGCTAAAAATAACTCGGGACGATGCTCCGACGACGATACGGTGATCGCATTCAACAGTTTGGCAGCACCTGGCGCGTCCCCCGCCGCCAAGGCAACTTCAACTTCCAGCAAATGGGACAAGCGGGCTGCGCGGACGTCGGAACGCGCCAACTCCGCCAACCGACTGATAGCGTCCCTGGCGCTGGAAAAATCACGCAGTCGGCTGGCGGCGAGGGCCGCACCATAAAGCACCCCGGCCAGACGTGCGGTACCCAATGTCGCCAACTGGGTGGTACCAGCCTCCGAAGCAATGGCGCGCAACGCATCCACACCCGGATTGGACAGCACGCGTGCCCGCGCCGCGATCATGGCATGTTCAAGCGATGGCGCGGTGCTGGCCTGGCTTGTCGCAACCAGTGCCACCCGCGACTGCATATCAGCGATCCGCTCAGTTGTCAGCGGGTGACTTCGCAGGTAGGGGTAGGCGCCGTTGTCATTGAGCCGGGAAGCCTGCTGCAACTTGTCGAACATCGTCACAAAACCCTGCGCATCATAGCCAGCCTGGGTCATCACCCCAAAACCCACGCGGTCGGCCTCGCGCTCCATGTCGCGCGAAAAATTGAGCTGATTCTGGGCTGCAACTGCCTGCCCACCGACGATCAGTGCGCTGCCGGCATCCGGACTCTTGCTGGCAGCCAGCGCACCCAGAATCATGGCCCCGATCATCCAGGGTGTTTGCTGACTCTGCTTGGCAATCAAGCGCGAAATGTGGCGTTGCGTAACGTGGCTGAGTTCATGCCCCAGCACCGAGGCCAGTTCGTCCCGGTTGCCAACGACCGCAATCAAGCCCAGGTGGACGCCAAAATAGCCACCCGGCAGGGCAAAAGCGTTGACCGTGCGGTCGCGCCCCAGCATGATTTCCCACGCAAATCGCTCATCGAGTTCGCTGGAGAGATCGCCCCGCGCACGGGCTGCCGCCAGCAGCGGCTGCCAGATACCCTGCACATATTCCGCCAACACCGCATCATCAATATAGTCCGGATCGCGGTAGATTTCGCGGGCGATGCGCTGACCCAGGCGCCGTTCGGCACTGCTGGTCAGATCGCTGCCGTCACCCAGCGTCGGCAATTGGCGAGACGATTGCGGACTTTTCTGCCCGGGCAAGGCGGCATCGGACTGGGCCTGCAATGGAGCGTGCCCGAGCGTGCCTATTGCCGTCAGCACAATGGCCACCTTCACCCGGTTTACGATGACAGGAATTCGAGTTGGTTTAAAAAAATAACTCAAAATAAATTTCGCATAACTGAAATTGCTCTGCTCCCAAAGGGGCAACCGGTGTTGGCATGATCGTATGATGCGGGTCCAATGTGAAGGCAATGTAAATTGGCGACTGCCAAGGATTGTTCAACTGTAACGAATTTCCTCATGAACTCTCTCACCCATTTTGACGCCTTGGGCCAAGCCCACATGGTGGATGTCGCCGGCAAGATCAGCACACACCGCATTGGGGTGGCCGGGGGCCGCATTGAAATGCAGAGCGCTACGCTGGCCATCATCCTGGCGGGTAACGCAAAAAAGGGCGACGTACTGGGCATCGCCCGCGTCGCCGGCATCATGGCAGCAAAAAAAACCAGCGACCTGATTCCCCTGTGCCACCCACTGGCGCTGACCCGGATTGCGATTGATTTTGAAATCGTTCGCGAACATGAATCGATGACCGGCGGCATATTTTGCAAGGCAACGGTAGAGACAGTGGGCCCGACCGGCGTCGAAATGGAGGCCTTGGTCGCGGTGCAAGTGGCACTGCTCACCATTTACGACATGTGCAAAGCGGTGGACCGAGGCATGACCATCACAGGCGTCAAATTGCTGGAAAAACACGGCGGCAAGTCGGGTAGTTTCAGGGCGGCGTAGAGGTCCCCAGAGCACTTTTTCCAGGCGACTGCCGTGCCGCCCACAGTGCATAACTGTCGGGAAATGCGGCCTGGTAGCGGACCTGGTAAAACTGCGCCTCATCGTCGTGATCCAGCAGCGCGGCACTTTCGATACATTTTTCAACCACGCCTGCTTCCGGTGAAAAGTGCAACAGGTCAGTCGCCAGTTGATGGATGTGCGCCGCATTGTCACGCGTCAGCGGGGTAGTGGTGAGTTCGGCAAAGCGCACTGAATTCTGAAACAGCCAGGAGTCCTGAATCTTCTCCAGCGTGTTGTCCCGGTACGCCTCGGCCCGCATTGCAGGACTCAGGTAAATCTGGCTGATGCGGTGATAGTCCCAACCGGCATAGGCAACCATGGCCAACAGCAAAGTTGCCGTGACCGCAAAGACGACTGGCGTCATCGGATTGACACTGACTGATTTTCCGGCGGAACTCTCAGGCGCTCGCCACAACAGCCACAGACTCAAACCAAACGCCACCTGGAACGGCCCATACCATAGCGGATATTCCAGCATGCTGTGCAACAAAATAAGCGCCAGCACGGTCCACGCCAACTGGCGGGTGGCATCGCGCTCAAGCCAGGGCTTGGCCCGCCATGTCAGCCACGCCGCGCCAACACACAGTGCCAAGGCCAACGGCACGCCCAGTTCTACTGCCAGGTGCAATGGCAGGTTGTGCGCATTGTCCAAAATATCGCAAAACCGTGAGCCCGGATAAAGCGTGATGAAATGCGCGAAATCGAGCTCGCCCCAGCCCCAACCCAACCAGGGTTTCTGGGCAATCAGGTGCAACACATTGGCCCACAGGGTCAACCGACTGCCACATAGGGAATCGCCGTCATGCAAGCGCACCAGGATGCCAGTGGCATGCGGGTTCAGTCCCGCCAATAGCGGCAACACCAGGGCGGCAATGCCATAAGCCAGTAGCGCCGCCAGCACCACCCGACGCAATTCCGACTGGCGCCAACCGCCCCACATGAATGTGAAGCCCGTCAGCAGCACAAGCTGTACCAGCCCGGTGCGCGACGACGAGGCCGCGTTGCCCATGGCCAGCAGAGCTGCTGCCGCCATAAAGATAACGAGAGACCAGCCGCGCCGCGGCAAACGCTCGGCGACGGCTGGCGCAGCGGGCAATGGGTGACGCTCCGCCACGCACCACAACAATGCTGCCAAACCGATGCTGGTCAGCGTCGCAAACTGGTTGCGCTGGCGCAGATTGGCGAAGGCCTCGCCGACGCCAGCGTTGTCGACCCAGGGGCCGAACAAGGCGGTCGCGCCAAAATACTGGAGCAGGCCGATCAGCGAACTGAGCAGTGCAGCCGCCAGCCAGGCAGACGCAGCGACATCCGCCAGGCACACCCTTGGGGCCAACAGCAAAAAAAAGCCCAAACTCCAAAGCGTAAACAACCACTGCACAACGGAAGGCGAAGGCCCAAAGGAAAACGGATTGAGCCAGGGCAATGCCATGAAAAAGAAAGCGGCAACCGACTGCATAGGGGCAAACGTGCGCGTATGACCGGCGCTAACACTCACTTCAAGTGCCACCGACATACGCATTGCTGCGCCGTTCGTGCCCAAAGGTGCTCTCGGGTCCATGACCTGGGATGAACACGGTGCCATCGCCCATCGGCCACAGGCGCTCGACGATGCTGGCAATCAGCGTGGCATGATCACCTTGCGGCAGATCGGTGCGACCGATCGAGCCGGCAAACAACACATCGCCGACAAAAGCGCGACCAATGTCCGGTGAATAAAACACCACATGGCCCGGCGTGTGGCCAGGACAGTGGCGCACATTCAGTGTGCAATGACCCAGCGTGACCGTGTCGGCGTCAAACAGCCAGCGCGACGGCGTGAAGGCCTCGGCGCGGGAGAAGCCAAACATGCGACCCTGCGCAGCCAGGCCATCAATCCAGAATTGATCAGCCGGATGCGGGCCAATGATCGGCAGCTTGAGTCTCAATGCCAACTCAGCGACGCCGCCGACGTGGTCAATGTGTGCATGTGTCAGCCAGATCTGCGTCAGTATCAGATCGCGGCGCTTGACCTCTGCCAACAACACGTCAAGGTCACCGCCAGGGTCGATCACTGCCGCCTGCAAGGTTTCATCACACCAGACAATGGAACAATTTTGCTGGAAGGCGGTGACAGGAATGGTGTGATAGCAAAGCAATTTTTTAGTGCTCAGTTTCCCGGTATCTGCGCTTAAAAAGAATGGCAGATGATGGAGTTGACCGGATTTTGTGTGTCTCACGGACCATTTTAGATGAGACTAAGGTGTCAACCTCCCGCGTGGCAGCACAGGTAACCGGTAAAAAAGGCGCGCATCTCTGGCTATTGGTTGTTCTCGAGATGCGGTTGAACTTCAGGAGCAAGTTTCAGTTGCTCGCCAGATAATCGCGCACCTGCTTGAATTCGGGCCGTGAGTCCGAGTTGCCGACCAGTTGCGTGACACGGGTGTAAAAGTATTTTGCCTTGTCGCGGTTATTGACCTGCGCCGCAGCCATTCCAGCACCGTACAGGCTGCGCAACCGGTTCGGGTCGCGCGTCTGCGAGCGTTCGTATTGCGCCAGTGCCTCGGTCGGGTTGCCACTTTGCAGCAGCATCTCGGCCAGCAGTTCGCGCGCCGGAATCAGGCGTCCCGGCGAGACCGGGCTTTTTTCGCTGGAATCCTCCAGGTCGGCGGCGCTGCGCATCTGCGTCAGCGCCGCATCACGATTGCCTTGGGCGTAGGCGATCCAGGCCAGCGCCGCCTGATGCTGAACGGTCACCTCGGCCGCCCAGTAGTCGTTCCTGGCGGCCTTGAGCAGGTCAGCCGTTTCAGCGAGTTCCTTCGCACTTTGCTGCGCTAGCACAACGTCACCACTGCGTGCCGCGCCCAGGGATTTGGCGAACCAGACCATAGCATCTGCAAACGCAAAGCGACTCTTGCGCGGCTCCAACATCGCTGCATCCTGCCACATGCCGCGCTCAACGGTGTAGCGCGCCGGCATTGCCGCCAGGGCGTAGCCAATGCTCATCACGGCCGGATTGAGGTTCGTCACACTGCCGGCTTCAGCAACGCTGGCACTGGCATCCGTGTCGCGCCCAAGTTGCAGATAGGCGTAGGTCATGTAGTCCAGCGCATGCAACCAGTCGCCAGGCGATTTGTCTTCTTTGGCGGTGTTGGCGGAGCGTCGGTTGGCAAGCACTGAATCCTGCCACGCCCCAACGCGCGTGAAGATGTGCGATGGCATGTGCAGCGCATGCGGTGCGGACGGCGCGATTTCGGAATAACGTCTGGCCGCAGTCAACCCCTTCGAGGCAATGGGCGGATAGTCGTAACTGTGGATGAGATAGTGCGCCACACCGGGATGCTCGGGGTGCCGGGCCAACTGCGATTCGAGCATGGCGGCAGCCTTCAGGGTCGCTGCAAACGTCGCGTCAGTTGGCGCTTGCGTTGCCGTCAGGTAGATGGCAGAAAAAATCTGCGCTTCGTCGTCCTCGGGAAAACGCTTTGCCAACTGCTCGAAGGCGTTGGAAAGTGATTTCATGCGGGCGCCATGCGGTCGACCGGCGAAGTCCTGCCAGTACTGCGCCACCGCTTCCAGGTACATGCGTTCGCGCTCGGTCCTGGCGCCGATGGCACGTCCCAGATCGATCGCCTCCTGCGCCTTCTTTGCGACCTCGGGTGTGGCGTTGCCGGCGAAGGTGTTGTCAATCAGGATAGCAGCAATGCCCCAGGTGGCAATGGCGCACTGCGGGTCCTGCGCCAGCACCTCTCGAAACGCCTTTTCACCTTCCTTGAACCAGAACGAATGCAACAACGCAACAGCGCGGGTGAACTGTGCTTGCACAGCCGGCGCACACGAGGTCGGGAACGACACCTCGCCAAGTTGCTCCGGGGACTTGCCCTCAGTATGTCCCCAGGCAGGGTTCACTGCGGCGAGTGCGAAAGAAAGACCGACAGCATGACAGATCGATGAAGACTTCATGATTTTCCTTTGGCTTGACGGGCAAGGATTGACGCCTGTGTTTTGTGCCGGGCACGGAGCTACAACGCAATCTCAGTTTCCAATTCCTGCGCCAATTCATTCCCGATCCTTAACACGGCCTTCAGCAACGCATCAGCCTGTGGTTGATGGGTGCGCGCACCGATGAAACAAGGGCGCAGGGCCAGCTTTCCATTGACTCTTGTTGTACTTGGTAAATTTTCATTTTCATGTATCAGGCGACGGTGCAGTCGTTGATTGAATTGATCCAGATCGGTGATATTCGGAGCAACGTAACGAAAACAGCAAATCGACAAGGTGGGCTCGTTCAGCAACTCCAGATTGGGATGTTCTCTGGCAACTTGAGCGATGTGGCTGGCCATATCGTTGTGGCGCTTGATTCTTTGGGTCATGCCCTCAACACCAATTTCACGAATCAGTGCCCAGACAACAACGCCGCGACACGGTGAACTCAACTCAACTCCGTAGTCGTAGTAGGGAATACCAAAGTCGTCCATCGAGTGTTCAATGACGTTCGGTGGTTTTCCTTCCTGCGCGATAGTGCCTTCCAGGTAGTCTGCCGGCTCCTGCGTAAATGCGCGGTACAACAGTTGGCGGTCACGCACAAAGGTTGCCGCCACACCGACAGCAGCGCCCAGCCATTTATGCGGGTCGACAATGACCGAATCGGCCAATTCCAACCCTTGATAAAGATGAGCGATTCGTTCATCCAATTGGCCGGGCAAACCATAGGCCCCGTCGACATGAAACCAGATTCCGTTCGTCTTTGCGATTTCACCTATCAGTTGCAGCGGGTCTATGGCGCCTCGGTTGGTGGTGCCTGCATTGGCCACAATGACCATTGGCAAGACCCCCAGTTGCTTGTCGTGAGCTATCGCCCGCAGCAAGTCGTCCACCCGCATGCGGCCCTGGTTATCGCAGGCAATGGGTCGAATCGCACGGCGGCCGATTCCCAGTACACCGGCAGATCGTTGAATGGTATGGTGGGCCTCCTCGCTGGCATAAACTCCCACGGGTCTGGGGATGCCATGGGCTGCGGCATCATGACCGATTTTTTCGAAGGTGAACTGCCTTGCGGCGCCCAATGCCAGCAAATTGGCCACCGACCCACCGCTGCTGTAGACCCCCCGCATGTCCTTTACGCCACACATGGAGGCTAGCCACTGTAGCGAGAGTTCCTCTAGAAAATTAAAAGCGGTGAGACCATGACGCTGCGGTGAGGCGATGCTTGCCGCTGTGGCTGCCAAGGTGGCGGCGCTGGTTGCACCCGTGGTGATGAAGGAAGTGAACCCTGGCTTGGGGACCGCCGAGCCGTTTGGGATGATTTGGCTGACCAGTTCCTGGGCCACCTGCTGGATACCGACACCCTGCTGGGGCAACCCCATGTCAAGGCATTCGCGCCACTTGTTACCCGGGTGCAATGCATCCGGATGCTCAAACTTCAGATATTGATTCAGCCCGGCACCAATTTGGGATAACAGGTTTTGTATATTGCCCGTCTCGGCGTAGTCCTCGAGCATATTGGCTCCCCGGAATTCAATTGTTTTGAGTCGTACATCACATCGTCGCTGGCATTGGATGCCAATATTTCACAATTGACAGTCCGGGCCTGAATGGTTGACATCTCATCAGGGTTGATGTTTTGCCGAGGTGGAACTTGCCGGTGGTGACCCGTTGGTCTTATCGACCATGACCTTGATTTCTCTTTAAGGAACAGGCATCGGCTCTGAATCCGGATGGGTCAAGGCCAAGGTTCTGTAAACCGAAAACCAGGAGTCCGGGGAATAATTCTCCGGGTCCCGATCAGCGAGGAACTTGACCAGTTCGAAGTGGTTTATTTTTCGCAATACCGGTGCATCGTCCAGATAGGCCTTACCGCAAATGTGAGAAACGATGGACCTGCATGCGTGTGCGTAGGCCCAGGGCGTGACGCCGGTCGAATCGAGTCCGGTTGCAAGAAAAAAAAGGTTCGGCGCATCAAGCGATCGAAACAGGCCGCCACATCGTCTTGTCAACTCACCGAGCCGCGTGATGGAAGCCAATTGTGCAGATTCAAAATAGCCCAGGTCAATTTGATATCCGGTTCCCCAAAGAATCAAATCAGCATTGACTTGTTCGCCACAGGACAGTTGAACCGTTCGATCAAAAATCCGGGTTATTTCACCTCGGTGTCTTTCAATCTTGCTGAAATTTTCAATCATGCTGCGACGACCCGGGACAAGCTGATCACGGTTGAAGTCAAACTGGCCTGACGGCAGTATTTCTTGAAGACCGAATTTCTCGTACCGCCCTTGTAAATCGAGGTTGACTTCCAGATTCATCTGTTCAACCGAGACCCCCTGCATCTGCTGCTTGGCCAGGCCGCGAATATCGCCGGCCAGCTGCTTGGGTTTTCTGGTGGGCACCATCCATTTCAGGCTGCGATAGACCCAAACAACTCGTCGCGCTTTGTGTTCGAAGCACAGCTCCAACAAGTCGTAAGCGGAAGCGCCACCACCGACAACGACGACGTCTTTGCCGGTGAGTTCGGTCGGATCCCGCAGCGCGGACGAGTGGTATTCACGAATCGACGGGTTGGATCGTTCGATGCGCGGAATGAAGGCGCGGTTGTGCGCACCGGTAGCCGACACCAGAAATTTGGAAAAGTAGACTTTCCGGGGTGTCGTCACCATCCAGCCGTTTTCAGTTTCCCTGGCCTTGCTCACCGGTGTCTGGAGCTGCATCAAAGAAGACAGATCAAACCTGTCGACCCACGCCTGAATGTTGCTGGCAATGCTGGGCTGATAGGACCCACTGATGGGAATGTCACCCAAGGTCCAATCGATTGGGTTGTTCTGTATGTCCTGCCAAGCCGGTAGTTGGGACCAAAGTCCTCCAACAACACCTTGCTTTTCAAGCAACAGCACCTTGAGTCCCGCCTTCTTTGCATAGTGGAGGCTGATCACGCCGCCTATGCCGCCACCAATGATGATCAGGTCCAATGATTCGCTGGCTTGCATGTGAACCCCCTGCGAGGTAGAGGCACCGAATGATTACGATGCTCCCACATGGTAATAGGGATTTGTCAGGCAAAACCGGAAGCTGCCGGTGCTTACCTCTCAAAGATTGTCGTCAAATCTACAAGAGGCCGATGTCCCGCGATGTCACACCGGAAAATATATGATCGACTTGCGCGCCATTCAGACCATACAGCCGCGCAAACAGGCCACCAAGAACAGCTCGGTATTCGTTGAGCACCGGGTAGTCACGATTCTGGAACAAGGTTGCTGGTTCCACGCGAACTTGTTCGCCCAGGACTTGCCCACCACGGATACTTCCACCCAAAATCCAATACACGGTGCCATGCCCGTGGTCGGTGCCACGGTTGCCATTTTCACGCAGGGTGCGGCCGAATTCGCTGACCACGATCACAACCGTGTCGCGCCAATCGCGCTCCATCTCGTGTGCGAAGGCGGCCAGTCCACGACCCAGTTCGTCCAGCCGCCCGGCCAGATAACCGCTGGCGCCACCTTCTGCAACATGGGTGTCCCAACCGCCAACATCAACGAAGCCGATGTTGTATTTGTCTTTCATGAGTTTCGCGATCCGGCGGGCTTGCAGCTCGAACCCTTTGGCGCTGATCGCATTGCGGTTGGCACTTTCCATTTCACCCGCCATTTCCCGCATCACGTCGTCCCGCATGACAAATCCTTCGTTGACCTGCTGCGCCAGCGACGTGCCTTGGTACATGGCGGCGATGATGCTGCTTTGCCGGCTGTCCAGGGCGGGCTTTGCGATCACGCGCAGCGCCGTGTTGGGCACCAGCAAATCCCCTTGCATGATCAACGGCAACTGGTCGGTAAAAGACATGGCGCCAGTGGCGTTTAGCGTCGCCGCCAGCCGGTTGAGAAAGCCTGAACGGAAATTGCGGCTGCCCTGCAGTGGCTGGCCCAGCTCGAAGCTGTCCTGGGTTTCAAAATGACTGCGCGACGTGTCCTGCGTCCCGGCAAATGGAACGAAGGCCGCTTGACCACTGGTGAACAAAGGATAGATGCTGTCTCGCAATGCCGGATGCAATCCCCAATCACCATTGAGCACCAGCGCGCAGTCCAGATTGGCGCCGGGACGCGCAACGGCAATATGCGGCCTGGCTTCGTAATAGAACTGGCTGGAGGTCGGTATCAACAGGTTGGCTGCGTCATAGCCGCCGCGCAAAAAAACCAGCAGCAAACGTGTTTTACTGGCCGGCGCGGCCCACAAACCCCCGACCCTGGTTGTCATTGCCACAGTCACCAATGATTGGAGCAGACGGCGTCGTTTCATCAGAATTTCCTCTCGCTCAACGGTGCATCATTTCGGGCGAGGACAGCAAAAACGTATTCCATTCCTGCTGCGAACCAGCTTGATCCAGCGCTTGACGCGTCGCCGGACTCAAGGTCTTTTGCAGGGATTGAAAGTACAGCGAGTTGGCCAGTTGTGGAAATGCCGGGCGCTCCTGCGGTTGCGCTTCATCCGTCTTGAACAAACCGGCATTGCCTGATCCGATAGCCCTGGCGATTTCAAAGCGCGTTGTCATTTGCCCTGGGCTGGCCCACGCCGCCTCGACCAGGGGATAACCGTCCGGTGTCTGTCGCCCATACAGCGGTTCACCCATTCGGTTGAGCCAGTTGAGCATCGGTGCCACATTCAAAATGGGCTTGTCGTCATACGCCAAACGAATTGCCGAGACGACGTAGTGCAGCGGGTCCTTGAACTTGTGACCCAACGACTGTGTGAACTCCGCTGAAGTCAGCAGTGTGCGCATCGTCGCTGCAATGTCGCCATCCGTGCGCTGGAAGGTCTGCGACATGCGCGCCACCAGAGCTGCGGGCGGGTTGTCGGAAACAAAGTAAACGGCCAGCTTGCCGCAGATGAAACGGGCCGTAGCGGGGTGACGACTGAGCCTGTCGATTGCTTCACCCAGCTCTGCCAAGCCACGCCCGCGCACGGTTTGCCCCAATAGTTGCTTGTCGCCATAATCGTGCCGATTCGGATTGAATTCGAATAGCCCCTGGCGCACATACTGGGCTTGCAAATCGCGCCGCACTTTCGGCGCGGTCGAGCCCAAGTTGACGCCGACACCGGTCAGGATGCGCGCCAGTTCCTGCACATCGCGCTGGCTGTAGCCGCCGTTCACACCCAGTGTGTGCAACTCCATCAACTCGCGAGCGTAGTTTTCGTTGATGTGGTTGACCGCATTCTGCTCATTGTCAAGGTAGCGCAGCATCGCCGGGTGATGCACGGTAGCCGACAGCAAATCGCGGAATCTCCCGAGCACATGGGGACGAATCGCTCGCTCTTCATAGTCCCCCACCAGAGCGCGCAGATTGTGTTTTCCTTGATGCACATTGAAATGATTCATCCAGAACCAGCTCATCTGCTCCTGCAGCTGATTGGGCGAATACAGTGCACGCAGCAAAGACCGGGTTGCCGCTTCGCGCGCCAAGCGGTTCAGTTCCTGCTGGTAAGCCTGGCGCGCAACTTTCTTTTCATCATCGTTAGCTATTGCATCAGCTGCCCTGCGACTTTGCTCCAAGTCCTGGGTCAGCGATTCGATGCTGCGTTGAGAGATCGTCATGCTGGCGATTTGAGCCTGTACCGCAGCCGGCATTGGCGTCGGAGCTGGGTGCAATTGCTGATCCAGGTATCGCTCCAGCTCCAGCCTGTCCACCTGCTGCGCGGTAACGACATTGACACCCCAAGTCACGCGGTTGAGCAAGCTTACGGAGTCGATTTGCGCTGGCGATAGCTGACTGGCTCTCAAGCTGACAGACGTCCCGACGTCCAGAACTGGCGTCTCGCAACCAGCGAGCAAACCCAATAGAGCGCAAGCCGGCGTCAAAATCAACCGGAAGAAGGGATAGGCGCTCATTGGTTCTCCGATTTATCAAGACAAATGAGCCAATGACTGTGTATTGAAATGGCTCATCAAAACAGAAACGCACCTAACTGCCCAGCCGATGACACGGAGGCCATCAATACCATACCTTAAGGGTTGCCAGGCTGTTCGGTTACCTGGGGCGCAGGTGTTGCGCCCTGCTCAATATGCTCAACCAGCAGGTCGATAAAGTTGTCAGCTCCGAGCGCGATTCGCACCCGCACCGGCAGGTATTGCAGGGTCGGCGCAAACCAGATCTCGGCGGTGATGGCGCCTCGCGGATTGGCAATCGGTCTGGGCTGCAAATGAAACGCCGATAGCGGGCCGAACGCAGTGGTCTGCAGCGTATCCACCTCGACCACATCGTAGGTCCATAAGGCCATACCCTGCGGTCTGGCCAGCCACAATGGCACTTCAGACCCTATTTTCAGCGCAGCGCGCCCAGTCGCAAAGCGGTGGCTCAACTCAACGAACTGGCTGGCGGTGTCCTGCAACTCGGGCGGCTGTAACTTTTGGCTGCCGTCCTGAAACCTGACGTAGCCGCCATCAAAAGTCATGCGTTGCACGCTACCGGGATACTGTTCCTCGTAGGCACTGGGGGACAAGCCATGGTCGGTCACCTGGCCCTGGCTGATCATGGCAACCTGGATCACCAGCGCCAGACTCATATCGACCCGGACCTGGTAGCGGTTTTGTTCGCGCTGCCATTGCACCCGAGCACTGCCGTAAATTGGGCCCCGGTAGTTGCCCGTCAAACGGTAAGTCAGACGCGTGTCGGCCGGCCAGGTGTCGGTGACAGGCTGCATTGGGGCAACTGCCGGCTCGCTGGCCTCAATCACTTTCGCCGGTGGTTCAGTCGGCGGTTCCTGACTGGTTTGCGCGGGGGCAGTGGCTGGCATTTCTTCAGCTCCAGCTTCGGCTATCGGGTCCGCTGGTGTAGACGCAGGCATTGGCATTGGCGCTCGGTCTGGCTTGGCTTCGACCTCGCGCAACGGTTTCGGAACACTGACTTGCACAGGTTCTCCCGGTACGATGGTTCGCGTGAACAGGGGTTCTGCCATGGGCACCAGGGGTTGGAAGACCTGGATCTGGTCATGCAACCAGGACAAACCTGACAAATGACCCAGCAGAACCAGCAACACGAGCAAAAGCCCAACCGATCTGGATTTCATTCGCAGAGAACGTCCATGCGACGCAAGTCAGCCTTGCTCATGATCGTGGTTCGGATCGCGCTCACTGGAGACGATGATGAATTCAATAATCCAGAACTTTCTCAATCCAGCGGTCCGGGATGAGCCAGGAATAGCCCTTCAATTTTTCCATTCATACTCAATTGTCAATGGGGCATGGTCTGAGAAACGCTCATCCTTGTAAACGCCAGCTGCACGGGCGCCGCTTGCCAGGCCGGTCGTCGCCAAATGGTAATCCAGACGCCAGCCCACGTTCTTGGCATAAGCCTGCCCGCGGTTGCTCCACCAGGTGTAGGCGTCCTCGGTTGTGGTGGGATGCAGTTGCCGGTAGACATCCACCAGGCCCGCCTCACCCAGCAACCTGGTCACCCAGGCCCGTTCTTCGGGCAAGAAGCCGGAGTTCTTTCGATTGCCGCGCCAGTTCTTCAAGTCGATTTCCTGGTGTGCGATGTTGACATCGCCGCACAGGATGAACTCGCGCTCCGACTTAAGCTTGTTCAGATGCCCATAGAACTCCTCAAGAAAGCGAAACTTCGCCTGTTGGCGCTCCTCACCCGAGGTACCGCTGGGGAAATAACAGCTGATGATGGAATGCTTGGCCTTTGCCGTGTCAAAGCGCAACTCCACGTAACGCCCTTCGGCGTCAAATTCAGATGAGCCGTAACCGACCCGGACATCACTGGGCTGATGACGGGAATAGACAGCGACGCCCGAATAGCCCTTTTTTTCGGCAAAGTGAAAATGGCCCCGCAGACCCGCCAGTTCCTCAAACCGGCCCTGCACGTCTAGCGCTTGCGCCTTGACCTCCTGCATACAAATACAATCCGGCTTGACTTCGGCCAGCCAGGCTTCAAGACCTTTGCTGGTGGCAGACCGGATACCGTTGAGATTGAGTGTGGTTAATTTGAACAAGGAATTCTCCGTGTCAGAAAGTGTTGCAACAAAAACCGGGCAAGCCGCGCCGCAGGATACCTTGGCCCAGGATTTTGTGCAGTTTGTACTGGATTGCGGCGTGCTGCGTTTCGGCGAGTTTAAAACCAAGGCGGGTCGGATGAGTCCGTACTTTTTCAACGCCGGATTATTTGACGATGGCGCCAAGCTGGGACGACTGGCGCAGTTTTATGCGCAGCGCTTGCTGGCCAGCGGAATTGAATTCGACATGATTTTTGGCCCCGCTTACAAAGGCATTCCATTGGGCGCTGCACTGGCCGTAGAGCTTGCGCGCCTCGGGCGAAATGTGCCATTTTCCTACAACCGCAAGGAAGCAAAAGACCATGGCGAAGGCGGCACCCTGGTCGGCGCGCCGCTGCAAGGGCGGGTTTTGATTGTGGACGATGTGATGTCGGCCGGCACGGCGGCGCGTGAATCGATTGCAATCATCCAAAGCGCTGGTGCCACGGCGCACGCGGTCGTCATTGCGCTGGACCGACAGGAAATGGCAACCGAGAACGGCATGGATGTTGCCTACAGTGCCGTGCAGTACGTGCAAAAGCAGCTTGGGATGCAGGTCGCCGCGATTGCGAAACTGGCCGATTTGATGCAGTATCTTGACCAGCACCGCGCCGGTTCATTGGCCGCTGATTACCAGCGCGTGCTGACCTACCGGCAGCGTTATGGCGTAGAAGAAAGTTAATCATGTTCAGATCCAGCAGAAAGTTGTTGCGGTGTATTTGTCTTGGCTTGTCACTGACAAGTCTGCCACTCGTGGCCCTGGCACAAACGCAGCAGCCAACAACGCAAGGCATCTACACCTGCGTCGACGCCCGGGGTCGCAAACTGACGTCTGACCGACCCATCCCCGACTGCACCGACCGCGAACAAAAAGTACTGAATCCCAGCGGTACGGTCAAGACCAGAATTGGTCCTACGCTGACGGTGCAGGAACGCGCTCAAATTGAAGCCAAGGAAAAGGCAGAACTGGAAGAGCAAGCCCGTCTCAATGAAGAAAAGCGCAGGGACCGAGCGCTGCTAACCCGCTACCCGAGCAAGGCAGTACACGACAAGGAACGTACCGAAGCATTGGCTCAGATCGGTGTCGTGCGCCAGGCTTCGGTGAACCGGATGGAGGAATTGCAGCGGCAGCGCAAAGCCCTCGCCGACGAGATGGAGTTCTACAAAAAAGACCCCAACAAAGCGCCACCGTCGTTACGCCGCCAGGTCGACGAGGTGGGCATCAGCATGTCAGTTCAGACACGTTTTATTGCCGACCAGGACGCAGAAACGCGTCGCGTCAGCGCACGCTTTGACGAAGAGCTGGAGCGACTGAACCAGCTTTGGACCATGCAATCGCCCTTTCCTGCAGCCCCCGGCAAAAAGCGCTAAACCAGTCTGAGTCCGGTGGACTCAAGCCAGCTTCTTGCGCAACAAGTCATTGACCTGCTGCGGGTTGGCCTTGCCATTGCTGCCCTTCATGATTTGTCCCACCAAAGCATTCAGCGCCTTGCCATTACCGGCCTTGTATTGCTCAACGTTTTTGGCGTTGGCAGCCAGCACGTCATCAACGATTTTCTCCAACTCACTCAAGTCATTCAATTGCGCCAGACCGTCCTGCGCGATGACTTTGTCGATCAATTCAAGTGCACTCGCAAAGCCACCTGGTTCACCGATCGGCTGAACGGGTGAATCGGGCATCGTCCAAAGTCGCTCAAAGACCAACTTCGCCGCGTTGTTGGAGATCGTGTTGTCGTGAATTCGTTCGATCAGCGCCGCAAGTTGCAGCGCTGTGACCGGTGACTGTCCAATCCCAAGTTCACTGATGTTGAGGCGCCGCGACACTTCGCCCATGATCCAGTTGCCGACCAGTTTGGGTTGAGCGCAGGCCTTGGTGGTGGCTTCAAAATAGGCCGCCATGGCACGACTTTGAGTCAGTGCCGTAGCGTCATACTCCGACAATTCGTAGTCGGCCACAAAACGCTGCGCCATGACACGCGGCAGTTCCGTCATCCCGGCACGCACGCGCTCGATCCACTGCGGTTCAATCACCAGCGGCGGCAAATCCGGGTCTGGAAAATAACGGTAATCGGCCGCGTCTTCCTTGCTGCGCATGGCGCGTGTTTCACCACTATCGGGGTTAAACAGCACGGTCGCTTGATGAATGGCGTGACCGTCTTCAAGTTGCTCAATCTGCCAGCGCACCTCGTAGTCGATGGCTTGCTGCATGAACTTGAAACTGTTCAGGTTTTTGATCTCGCGGCGGGTGCCCAACGCGGCGCCGGGTTTACGCACCGACACATTGGCGTCACAGCGAAAGCTTCCCTCCTGCATGTTGCCGTCACAAATGCCAATCCAGGTGACGATCTTGTGCAGCTCTTTGGCATACGCCACCGCTTCGGCACTGGAGCGCATATCGGGCTCGGTGACGATCTCCAGCAGCGGCGTGCCGGCACGGTTCAGGTCGATGCCGGTTTGACCAATGAAGTCTTCATGCAGCGACTTGCCGGCGTCTTCTTCCAGATGCGCGCGCACCAACCGCACACTTCGTTTTTCCGCTGGTCCAAAGCCCGACGCAGGGGCCATAAAAAACTCGACGTCACCGCCTTGCACTACCGGAATTTCAAACTGGCTGATCTGGTAACCCTTGGGCAGGTCCGGATAAAAATAATTCTTGCGGGCAAAAATGCTGCGCGGCGCAATGTGGGACCCGACGGCCAGACCGAACTCGATGGCGCGTTCCACCGCACCTTTGTTCATGACCGGCAGAGTGCCCGGCAGGGCCAGGTCCACTGCGCAGGCTTGGGTGTTCGGCGCGGCGCCAAACGCCGTGCCAGCACGACTGAAAATTTTCGACTGGGTGGAAAGCTGGGCGTGGGTCTCGAAGCCGATCACAACTTCATAACCCAACACCAAGGGCGAGCTGGATGTATTCATATTCAAAATCCTTGCGGCTTGGCAACATGCCAATCGGTCGCCTGCTGGAATCGGTGTGCCACATTGAGCAACTTGGCCTCCTGCAAATAATTGCCAATCAGTTGCATGCCAACCGGCATGTGGCCAGCGCCAAAGCCGACCGGGATACTCATGCCCGGCAAGCCGGCCAGGGAGCCAGGTAAAGTAAAAATATCAGCCAGGTAATTGGCCACCGGATCGTCGCTTTTATCCCCCAGCTTCCAGGCCACGGTGGGTGCGACCGGCCCCGCAATGACATCGCACAGTTTGAATGCCTGCTGAAAGTCATCGGCAATCATGCGCCGGATTTTTTGCGCCTGCAGGTAATAGGCGTCGTAGTAACCGTGCGACAGCACATAAGCGCCGATCATGATGCGGCGTTTCACCTCATCGCCAAACCCCTGTGCCCGGGTCTTTTTGTACATATCGGTCAAGTCGGTGTATTGCTCGGCGCGGTGGCCAAATTTGACGCCGTCAAAGCGGCTCAGGTTGCTGGACGCCTCGGCTGGAGCGATGATGTAATAGACCGGAATCGACAGCTCGGTGCGAGGTAACGAAATAGGCACCAGCCGTGCGCCCAGTTTTTCGTATTCCTTCAAGGCAGCGTCCACAGCAGAGCGCACGTCGGGCGCCAGACCTTGGCCAAAAAATTCCTGGGGTACACCAACCCGCAATCCTTTTAGAGAATCATCCAGCGACCGGCTGAAATTTTCCTCGGGTACATCCAGCGAAGTGGAATCGCGGTCCGGGTCCGGCCCACACATGGCTGAGAGGAGCAAAGCGCAATCCTCAGCGCTACGGGCCAGTGGCCCGGCCTGATCGAGGCTGGAGGCGAATGCCACCATGCCGTAGCGGGAGGCGCGGCCGTAGGTCGGCTTGATGCCTGTGATGCCGCAAAAAGAGGCGGGCTGGCGAATCGAGCCGCCGGTATCGGTACCCGTGGCAGCCGGTACCAGACGCGCTGCGACGGCGGCTGCGCTGCCGCCTGATGAGCCGCCCGGTGTGCGAGTGCTGTCCCACGGATTTTTGACGCTGCCAAAGGCCGAGTTTTCGTTCGCCGAACCCATGGCAAACTCGTCGCAGTTGAGCTTGCCCAGGGTCACCACGCCCTGCTGGGCCAGCCGGGCGACCACCGTCGCATCAAAAGGTGAACGGTAGCCAGCCAGCATTTTGGAGCCAGCGGTCGAGACGAAATCCTTCGTCACAAAAATGTCTTTGTGCGCCATCGGGACGCCCAGCAGCGTGGCACCCGCAGTGCCTGCTGCCAGAGCTAGATCGGCAACTCGCGCTTGCTGCAGCGTCACTTCTTCATTGATGTCAAGAAAGGCACCCAATGACACATTGGCCCTGGCTCGGGCCAGAAAATGTTGTGCCGTCTCAACGGCCGATACTTTGCGCTCGCGCAGCAGGCTGACCAATTCGGTCACGCTCAGGTCATGTAATGCGGATGAGTTTTTCATGTTTATTTTTAGGTCACGCCGTGGCTGAGCACTGCGGGCAAATTCTGTCTGCACCTGACTGCAATTACTCAATCACCTTGGGAACCAGAAACAAGCCAACTTCGACGGCCGGAGCGTTGCGCTGATTCGCTTCCCGATTATTCGGTTCACTGACGCGGTCCTCGCGCAAACGCAAAGTTATGTCCTGAATAGTCGCCAGCGGGTGTGCCAGTGGCGCCACGCCGCGGGTGTCAACAGCACGCATTTTTTCGACCAGATCGAAGAAACCATTGATTTGCGTCAGCATGCGTTCACTCTCAAGTGGCTTCAGTTCCAGTCGGGCCAGATTGGCAATGCGAGCGATGTCAGAAGGTGTCAGGGACATAAAGTATTTTCGTTGGAAACCGGGTGTAAAACACCTTGTGGGAGGCGATGCAGACTGAATTTTAGACAGGGGATGGAGTATTATCCTGTCTTTGGCTTGATGGCTGCGACACCGCAGTTTTTGCCTGAAATATACAGAAACAGACAACAGGGCGATGGCGGGCCGAACCGCCCGCCGTGCCCGAGAGGATTTTTAATGTTTGGAGCATTCCGTCAGTACTTTTCTACTGACCTGGCGATTGACCTTGGTACCGCCAACACCCTGATTTACGTGCGTGACAAAGGCATTGTGCTGGACGAGCCATCGGTCGTTGCAATTCGCCACGAGGGCGGCCCGCAAGGCAAGAAGACGATTCAGGCGGTCGGCAAGGAAGCCAAAGCGATGCTGGGCAAAGTACCCGGCAACATCGAAGCCATACGCCCCATGAAAGACGGCGTGATTGCCGATTTCACCGTCACCGAGCAAATGCTCAAGCAGTTCATCAAGATGGTGCATCCGCGCTCCATCTTTCGCCCCAGCCCGCGCATTATCATTTGCGTGCCTTGTGGTTCCACTCAGGTCGAGCGCCGCGCCATTCGCGAGTCGGCCCTGGGCGCCGGTGCCAGCGACGTTTACCTGATTGAAGAACCGATGGCGGCCGCTATCGGCGCGGGCTTGCCGGTGTCAGAGGCGAGTGGCTCGATGGTGGTGGACATTGGTGGCGGCACCACTGAAGTCGGCGTGATCTCGCTCGGTGGCATGGTCTACAAAGGTAGCGTGCGTGTTGGCGGTGACAAGTTTGATGAAGCCATCATCAACTACATCCGTCGAAATTACGGCATGCTCATCGGAGAGCCAACGGCCGAGTCGATCAAGAAAAAAATTGGCTCCGCTTTTCCGGGCAGTGAAGTGCGCGAGATGGAAGTGCGTGGCCGCAACCTGTCCGAAGGTGTGCCGCGCAGCTTTACCATCTCCAGCAACGAAATTCTCGAAGCCCTGACGGACCCGATCAACAACATTGTGTCGGCGGTTAAAAATGCGCTGGAGCAAACACCTCCCGAGTTGGGCGCCGACATTGCCGATCGCGGCATGATGCTCACTGGTGGCGGCGCCCTGTTGCGCGACATGGACCGCCTGTTGGCCGAAGAAACCGGCCTGCCGGTGTTGGTGGCGGAAGACCCGCTGACCTGTGTGGTGCGGGGTTGCGGCATCGCGCTGGAGCGGATGGAGCGTCTGGGCTCCATTTTCACCAGCGAATAATATTTAACGGGTGCAGCGATGCCACTTGGTACGCTGGACGGTACTCCTCCTCCCTTCTTCCGACAGGGCCCCTCGGCGCTGTCCAAGCTCACGTTTTTCAGCGCACTGGCTCTGTTCCTGATGTTGGCCGACGCTCGCTTTGAGCTTGCTAAGCCTTTGCGCGTGGCAGTAGCGACCGTGTTGTACCCGGCCCAATGGCTGGCACTTCAACCGGTTGCGTGGGCCCAGGGCGGCGCCACCTACTTTGAGTCGCTGAAGGCGTCGCAGGCGAGCGAAGCAGCGACCCGTCGCAAGCTGAATTTGCAATCGCAGCGCGCCAATCAGGTGGAGCAACTGGTGCTTGAAAATTCGCGTCTGCGCCAGTTGCTGAGCCTGCGCGACCGGCTGACAACGTCATCGCAAGCGGCCCAGGTGCTGTATGACGCGGCCGATCCGTACACCCGCAAAGTCATCATCGACCGCGGCTTGATGGACGGTGTGCTGGCCGGCTCGCCGGTGCTGGACGAAACCGGTGTGCTGGGTCAGGTGACTCGGGTCTACTCGATGGTCAGCGAAGTAACACTGGTGACCGACCGGGACCAGGCGATTCCCGTGCTCAATGCCCGCACCGGGGCGCGTGGCGTGGCGTTTGGCGATCCCGCACTGCGAGCCAATGCGCTGGAGTTGCGCTACATGGCGGCCAATGCCGATGTGCAGGCCGGCGACTTGCTGACCACCAGCGGCGTCGACGGCGTCTATCCGCCGGGCTTGCCGGTAGCCAAGGTGGAGAAGGTTGAACGACGAGTCGACTCGGCTTTCGCCCGAATCAGCTGTTTGCCGCTGGCCCTGGTGGCCGGCGTCGGGCAAGTGATGGTGCTGCAACCTGTGACTACCCAAATAGCACCCCGACCGGCGGTCGAAGCGGCGCCCGGTCCGGTCAAGAAAGGGCTCAAGAAGTGATCATGCGCCCGGGCCATCAGCTGCTGCTGCCGGCCAATCCACTTTTCATCTGGGGCACTTTGCTGGCGGCGCTGGGCCTGAACATGTTGCAGAACATTGGCTTATTCGGTCGCGCCGCCTGGATGGCTGATTTTTTGGCTCTGGTGTTGGTGTTCTGGAGCATTCATCAACCGCAGCGCATCGGCATTGGTGTCGCCTTTGTATTCGGCATATTCGTTGATGTGCATCAGGGTGCCATGCTGGGACAACATGCACTTGGCTACACGGTGCTGAGCTTTTTGGCGATTGCCATTCACCGGCGCCTGCTGTGGTTCAGTGCGCCGTCGCAAGCCTTTCAAGTGCTGCCGCTGTTTGCCGCTTGTCACGCCATTGAGTTGATTGTCCGCATGATGGCTGGTGGCGCCTTCCCCGGCTATTTGATATTGCTGGCGCCGGTGCTTGAGTCGCTGCTGTGGCCCGCGGTGAGTGTGATTTTATTGTTGCCGCAAAGAAGGTCGCCCAACCCTGATGCGCACCGTCCCCTTTGAAAATTTGTTGCACTCACGTTCATGACTGAACTGCGCAACGTCGAAGCCGACCTGTCCCGCTTTCGGGCCCGGGTGCTGGTCGCCAGCATCGTCGTCGTTGTCTGCTTTTTGCTGGTGGCCTCGCGGCTGGCGTACCTGCAAATTGTGCGGCACGACGACTTGCTGGGACAGGCTGAAAACAACCGCACCGCGATTGTTCCAGTGGTGCCCAACCGGGGCCTCATTCTGGACCGCAATGGCATCGTGCTGGCCAGCAACTACTCGGCCTATACACTCGAAGTCACACCCTCCAAAATTGCCAACCTGGAGCAGACGATTGACGAGTTGTCCCAGGTGATGGAGATCGCAACGCGTGACCGGCGTCGTTTCAAAAAGCTGCTGGAGGAATCCAAGAGCTTCGAGTCACTGCCTATGCGCACCCGGTTGAACGATGAAGAGGTTGCAAGATTTGCCGCGCAACGCTTTCGCTTTCCCGGCGTCGACATCAAAGCCAGGCTGTTTCGAAACTACCCGTATGGGGAGCTGGCCAGCCACGTCATCGGCTACATCGGGCGTATCAATCCGGCCGAGAAGGAGACGCTCGACGATTCCGAAGACCAGGCCAATTACCGTGGCACAGAATACATCGGCAAACTCGGCGTCGAGCAAAGTTTTGAGAACCAGTTGCACGGCATCACCGGGGTCGAATCGGTGGAGACATCGGCCGGCGGGCGCGCCATGCGCAAGTTGGCCAGCAGTCCGGCCACGCCCGGCAACACGGTGCGGCTGTCGATCGACATCAAGCTGCAAAATCTAATTGAGGATTTGTTCGGCGAGCGCCGCGGCGCATTGGTGGCAATCGACCCCAAGACCGGAGAGATCCTGGCGTTTGTCAGCAAGCCAACATTCGATCCAAATCAGTTTGTGGAAGGCATCGACAGCGACAACTGGCAGGCGCTCAACGAATCGCCAGACAAACCCCTGCTTAACCGTGCCTTGCGCGGCACTTATCCGCCCGGCTCCACCTACAAACCGTTCATGGCACTGGCAGCGCTGGAAACCGGAAAGCGCACGCCCGAGCAGTCGATTTCAGACCCCGGTTTTTTCATGTTCGGCAACCACCGTTTCCGGGACGACAAGGAAGGGGGTCACGGCCTGGTCAACATGTACCGCTCCATCGTCCAGTCCTGCGACACCTACTACTACATACTGGCCAACGACCTCGGGGTCGACACCATTCATGATCAGATGCAGCGTTTTGGCTTTGGCGAGCTGACCGGCATCGATATTTTTGGCGAGGTGCGCGGCCTGCTACCCTCCACCGCCTGGAAGCGCAAGGCCTACAAGCGCCCCGACCAGCAAAAATGGTATGCCGGCGAAACCATCTCGCTGGGCATCGGCCAGGGCTACAACAACTTCACCATGCTGCAACTGGCCTCAGCCACTGCCACGCTGGCCAACGACGGCATCAAAATGAAGCCGCATCTGGTGAAGGAAGTGGTCGACATCCTGACGCATGCCCCGACCACAACTACGCGCGAAGCGATGGGTGAGGTAATTGCCAAGGCCGAACACATAGCCATCATCAAGAGTGCACTGATCGGTGTCAACATTGAAGGCACTTCGGCCGGGGCCTTTCGCGGTGCCGGTTACACCAGCGGCGGCAAGACCGGTACCGCACAGGTGGTTCAAATCAAACAGAACGAAAAGTACTCGGCCTCCAAAACGGAAGAACGTTTTCGCGACCATGCACTGTTTACTGCGTTTGCGCCGGCTGATAATCCGAAAATTGCACTCGCCATGGTGGTCGAGAACGCCGGCTTTGGTTCCCAGAATGCGGCCCCCATCGCCAGGCGAATTTTTGACTATTGGCTGCTGGGCCAGTACCCGAGTCTGGAAGACATTGAGGCCGTGCAAAAGGCGCAGGCACCAGCGCCGATCGGCAAAGTGCGCACCGTCGCCGAAGTGGCCTGGCCGCCCGAGGCCCGCTAACAGCGCTCACAGCAATAAAAAAGCACCGCGGATGGCGGTGCTTTTTCCTGTTTTCTTATTTCACTCACTTGCCCACAAGGGCTGTCTCCAGGGCCTTTCTCCTTCAACCGGCCTTTTGGGTCGGTTGACGATTGGCGCAAATGTACGCGCCTAACGGTGTTGCAACATTAGGACTTACCCTTTACCGATTTACCCTCCTGATAGCTGGGCAGCGTCCTCCACAATCCACTGCGCCGCCTTCTCGGCAATCATCAGGGCTGGTGAGTTGGTGTTGCCGCTGGTGATGAGAGGCATGACACCGGCATCGACAACGCGCAACCCGGCAATCAAACCCTGGCGGCCGCGCACCCGCAAACGCGCATCGACAACAGCCATCGGGTCGTCTGCGGTACCCATCTTGGTAGTACCGACGGGGTGAAAAATGGTCGTCGCGATGTCGCCGGCCAAGCGCGCCAGTTCCTCGTCGGTCTGGAACTGGGTGCCCGGTTTCCACTCCTGCGGCTGGTACTGGGCCAGCGCCGGCTGCGCCACAATGCGGCGCGTCAGACGCAGTGAATCGGCCGCTACCTTGCGGTCCGCCTCGGTACTCAGGTAGTTGGGCGCAATGGCCGGCGCATCCGCAAAGTTATTGCTCTTGATGCACAGGGTGCCACGACTGGTGGGGTTCAGATTGCAAACACTGGCAGTAAAGGCATTGAAATTGTGCAGCGGTTCGCCAAATGCCTCCAGACTCAGCGGCTGCACGTGGTACTCGATATTGGGGTAGGGTTGCGCGGCGTCGCTGCGCGTAAAAGCTCCCAATTGCGATGGCGCCATGCTCATCGGACCACTGCGCTTGAGGACATACTCCAGGCCAATCATGGATTTGCCCCAAAGCGAATTGGCCTGCGTGTTCAGCGTCTTCACACCGGACACCTTGAACACCGCCCGAATTTGCAGATGGTCCTGTAAATTGCTACCGACGCCGGGTGCGTCAACCACCACATCGACGCCATGTTGTTGCAGCAAAGCGGCAGGGCCAATGCCGGAGAGTTGCAACAGTTGCGGTGAACCAATGCTGCCGGCACACAAAATGACTTCGGCCGCCGCGGTGGCGGTGACCATCTCGGAACTGGTCCACACTTGTACGCCGGTGCAGCGCTGGCTGCCGTCTGCCTGCAGTTCAAGACACAGTTTGGCCACCTGGGCCGAAGTCCACATTTCAAAATTCGGCCGCGCGTAGCAGGTGGGCCGCAAAAAAGCCTTGGCCGTGTTCCAGCGCCAGCCCGCTTTCTGGTTGACTTCGAAGTAACCAACGCCTTCGTTGTTGCCTCGGTTGAAGTCATCGGTAGCGGCAATGCCGGCCTGCTGCGCGGCCTGTGAAAAGGCATCGAGCACATCCCAGCGCAGGCGCTGCTTTTCAACCCGCCATTCACCACCGGCGTTGCGATGCCGCAAAACTTTGCGGTAGGGGTCGGCGCCGTCCCGCATCAACTCCGGGGCGACGCCACGTGCACCATGCGCCGCGCTGGCACCCTTGTAGTGGTCTTCATGCAATTTGAAATATGGCAAGACGTTGTTCCAGTTCCAGCTGTCATCACTGGTGAGCTTGGCCCACTGGTCGTAATCGCGTGCCTGGCCCCGCATGTAAATCATGCCATTGATGCTGGAGCAGCCACCCAGCGTTTTGCCACGCGGGTAGCGCAACACGCGGCCATTCAGGCCAGCATCTGGTTCGGTGTTGTAAAGCCAGTCGGTACGCGGGTTGCCGATGCAGTACAGATAGCCGACCGGAATGTGAATCCAGTGGTAATCGTCTCGCCTTCCGGCCTCGATCAGTAACACGCGCTTGGTCGCATCGGCCGACAAGCGGTTGGCCAGCAGGCAACCGGCGGTACCGGCGCCGACGATGATGTAGTCGAATGCGGTGCTCATAGCTGCCTTGCCTTCATTGCCCAACCCAAACCGGTTTGCGCTTTTCCTGAAACGCCTTTTGCCCTTCTCTGGCATCGTCGGTCAACGTGAACAAGGCAATCTGGCTTTCGGTGAACGACATGGATTCTTCAAACGCCATCGTCTCCACCTTCTTCAGGGTGTACAGGCCACGCCGAATGGCAGCCGGCGATTTGTCCAGCAGCCGCTCCAGTAGCCATTGCAATTTGACGTCAACATCGTCATCGACATAATTCACCAGCCCCACCTGCAGTGCCTGCCCGGCAGTGATGGGTTCGCCGGTCAGGCACATCTCGTTGAGTGTGCGACGCCCAATCAAATGCTGCAACACGCTCAACACCTGGGCCGGGAACAGGCCCACTTTCACTTCCGGCAAACCAAAGATCGCATGGCGCGCCGCCACCGCCATATCGCACATCGCCATCAAGCCCATGCCGCCGGCCATGCAAGCGCCATTGACGCGCGCAATCAGCGGCACGTTACTGGCTCGTGCCACCCGCAGCAGCTGCGCCAGGTGGCCATGCGGTTCTGAATAGTCGGTGGTAAAAGCCTGGGCCGATTGCAAATCGGCACCCGCGCAAAAAGCCTTGACGCCGCCACCGGTGATGACGATGGCGCGGATGTCGCGCTGACCTTGCGCCGCGGAAATGGCCTGCGCCATGCCGGCCAGCACACCGTGGCTCATGGCGTTGCGTCGCTCTTCACGCGTGATGGTCAGCCACAACGCCGGCCCTCGCTGTTCCAGCTTCAGCTCGGACGTCGAGGCAAAAATAGGGTGGCTCATATTGTCTCCAGTTTGCGACATTCTGCCGCAACCGGAAAACGCCAACGCAGCGGTTGACTACACTCTGTCACCAACAAGCTCCACCACTGAAAATTTTGCCAATGCCCCCCGCTACGGCGCAAAACGCTCCTCATATTGCACGGCTCGCGACGGCCACCGGGTCGAGCCTGGTGCTGTCAGGCTGCTGGACGGCGGCGCGACTGGCCGACCCCACGGCGTGGCGTCACATCGAGTTGGAATTGGCGCTGGTTGGCAGGCCCGCAACCAAACACTCGACATGGGACCTGCGAGCCTTGCAGCGACTCGACCATACCGGCGCCCAACTGCTGTGGAACGCCTGGGGTCGGCACTGGCCGCCAGATCTGCTGATGCTGGCCGACCAGCGCACCATGTTGGCACGGGTCGCCCAGTTCGCCATGCCGGCGCCGTTGGCAGCCCGAAAATCTGCCTGGCAATTTTTTTTGTCACTCGGCGTCATGGAGTGGGTTCTGCTCGACCACATCAAATATTTCATCCGGCTGACCGGCCAGTTGCTACTGGATATTCTCAAACTGACACGCCACCCAAGCCGCGGCCCGTGGCGCGACATGTCAGGTCACCTTTACCGCATTGGCGCCACCGCATTGCCAATCACTGCGCTGGTTGGTTTTCTGATCGGTGTCGTTCTGGCCTATCTGATGTCGTTGCAACTGCGTCAGTTTGGCGCCGACGCCTTCATCGTCAACATCCTGGGCATTTCTCTCATCCGTGAACTCGGTCCGGTGCTGGCGGCGATCCTGATTGCCGGGCGCTCCGGCTCCGCCATCACGGCACAAATTGGCGTCATGCGCGTCACTGAAGAGCTGGACGCCATGCGCGTGATGGGCATTGCCAAGGGCTACCGGCTGGTCATGCCGCGCGCCATCGCCCTGGCTTTGGCGATGCCCTTGCTGACCGTCTGGACGACGCTGGCCGCACTGGCCGGCGGCATGCTGGCGGCAGACCTCGCAATGGGCGTGACACCGGCTTATTTTTTTGCCGCACTGCCGCGCGCGGTGCAGATATCCAACCTGTTTCTGGCACTGGCGAAATCGGTGGTGTTCGGACTGCTGATTGCGTTGATCGGCTGCCATTTCGGCCTGCGCGTCAAACCCAATACCGAAAGCCTGGGCCAGGGCACGACCGCCTCGGTGGTGACCTCCATCACGATGGTGATATTGGTTGATGCATTGTTTGCCGTCGTTTTCAAGGACATTGGCTTATGAGCCAGGCGTTGCCACCCGTGGTAGAGATCAGCAAGCTGTGGACGGTGTTTCGCAACGCGGGGCGCGAGACCGTGATTCACCAGGACCTTGACTTGCGCATCGAAGCCGGTGAGGTGTTGTCCATCGTCGGCGGCTCCGGCAGCGGCAAAACGGTTTTGCTGCGCCAGATGCTGGGGCTCGAACACGCAGCGCGTGGCACTGTCACTGTACTAGGCCAACCGGCCGAACAACTGGGGGCTGAAGGTGCCGCCAGCCGGGTCGGCATGCTGTTCCAGCACGGCGCCCTGTTTTCTGCTTTCACCGTGCTGGAAAACATTGCTTTTCCACTGCGCGAACTTAAAACTCTGCCGCGTTCCCTGATTCGCGAAGTCGCCATGGTCAAGCTGCAAATGGTCGGGTTGGAACCGTCGCAGGCGCACAAAATGCCGGCTGATTTATCCGGTGGCATGGTCAAGCGTGCCGCGCTGGCCCGGGCGCTGGTGATGGACCCGCCCCTATTGCTGCTGGATGAGCCCACCGCCGGGCTGGACCCCGACAGTGCTGACGACTTTTGCCTGTTGCTGCGTTCCTTGCATCGCGAACTGGGTCTGACCGTTGTCATGGTCACGCACGACCTGGACACCCTGTTTGAACTTAGCGGCCGGATCGCAGTGGTGGCCGACAAGCGCATCATCGTGAACGCAATTCCGACCGAAGTGATAGCCTATCCACACCCGTTTATTCATGACTTTTTTCTGGGTGAACGCGGACAGCGCGCGGCGGCCCTGTTGCACAAATACCCTTTTGCAGGGTAGAAAGAGACTCTGACGGTAATCTCATGGAAAACAAATCCCACGCCTTGGCAGCCGGTGCGTTTGTGCTGCTGCTGCTGTCCTTGCTGGTGGCCCTGGCCATCTGGCTGACCCGCGATACGCGCGAGCTGCGGGTCTACGAGCTGTCCAGCAAAGACTCCGTGACCGGATTGCAGCCGCAGGCTTCCGTGCGCTTCAAAGGTGTCAACGTCGGCAAGGTTACCGCCATCGGTTTCGATCCACAAGCGGTTGGCCAGGTGCTGATCCGCATCGCGGTTGACGATCTGGCACCGATCACCTCATCAACTTTCGCCACGCTTGGGTTTCAGGGCGTCACCGGTCTGGCTTTCGTCCAGCTCGACGACAGCGGCGAGTCCAGCACAAGACTGACGCAAGACCCAAGCTTGCCAACACGCATTCCGATGCGCCCCGGTTTGTTCTCCAAACTGTCAGACCAGAGCAGCAGCGTGTTGTCGCAGCTGGAGGAATCGAGTCGCCGCGTCAACCTGCTGCTTGGCGCCGACAACCAGCAAAATCTGATGAAGGCCATTGCCAGCCTGGGGCAAGCTGCCGCCCGCATCGGGCAGTTGTCGGCCGATAGCAACAAGGTGCTGCCGCAGCTGGTGCAAGACGCCAACGCCACACTCAAAATTATCCAGGACACTTCCATCCGCGTCGGAGCGAGTGCCGACGAGGCACGCGCCTCGGCCCGCGCCTTTAAAACCGTGACCGAGCGCATGAACGCCAAAGATGGAACGCTGGACCAACTGGCCAGTGGCGCTGTCACACTGAGCCACACCGGCCAGACATTGACCGGCGCAACACTGCCGCGCGTCCATCGGGCCGTCGACGACGCTGCCCGCACCGCGCGGCAGCTAAGTCAGGCCGCAGGCGCACTCAATGACAACCCGCAGTCCCTTCTTTTCGGCAATGCGCCGATACCGCCCGGCCCGGGTGAGCCCGGCTTTGTTGCCAGCCAGGGCAAACCTTGAAAGACGCCATGAATTCAGTCCCCACGCGCGAGCCGGTCAACCTGAAGAGCTGCCTGTTTGTGTTGGTTCTGGCCGTCTCAGGATGCGCCCTGCCGAGCCATCCGGCGCGACCGGCCGTCTACGACTTTGGCCCTGGCGCCAAGACAATATTGCCGGCGGTCGACGTCGGCAAGCGCACGCCGCTGGTGGTGGCCGAAGTCGAAGCCAACGCCGCCCTGGACAGCAACGCTGTGCTGTACCGCCTGGTCTACGCCGATGACCAGCAACTCCGCCCCTACGCGCAGGCGCGCTGGAGCATGACGCCGGCGCAACTGATCCGTCAACGTCTGCGCGAAGGCCTCGGACAAGGCAGACTGCTGCTCAACCCCGAGGACAACGGCGGGTCTGGCGCCAACGCCCAGTCAAACCCTCCCCTGACGCTGCGTGTTGAGCTGGAAGAATTCAGCCAGCTATTCGAGGCGCCCGACAAAAGCGTCGGCTTGCTACGCCTGCGAGTCACCCTGACACAGCGCAGCGCAACCGGGCCAAAACTGGTGGCGCAACATAGCCTCGTCGCGCAACACAGCGCGCCCAGTGCCGACGCCTATGGCGGTGTGCGGGCCATGACGGCGGCTACCGACGCCGCAGTACTGGAGATAGAGCATTGGTTGCATGGGTTTGATCGTTAGTTCTGTGCAATAAGCAGACGCCAAAGTTTGATATAGATCAAAAAATAAACCCTGTCGCCTAGACCCCGGATGCCGCAGGGTTTATGCTCGCTTACAGGTAAAGCTTAAGTAAACTTGAACCTATTTAACCCCAACCCGAAAGGCTATTAAATGAAATTGACGCACATCGTTCTCCCAGTTGCCATGGCAGCATTCGCCAGTTTTTCAACCCATGCGCTGGCGGCGGTTGATGCCGACGCTGCTCAAGCGTTGTTCAAAAAGAATGACTGCACCAAGTGTCACTCCGTCGATAAAACAAAAAAGGGCCCGGCCCTGAAGAAGATATCCGCCAAGTACAAAGGCAAGGCTGACGGCCAGGCCAGTGTCATTAAAAACTTTACGACCGGCGTCAAAGTCAAGCTCGACGACGGCACGGAAGAAGAGCACAAGATCATTGACACCAAAGATCAGGCAGCGCTGAAAAATCTGGCTGACTGGATTCTTGCCCAGTAACATCTGAACAACCCCACCGAGCCAAGGATGGTTCAGTTGATTCAAGAATGAATTGCAGTGAAGTAACGGTATCACGCTAACCGCTTTCAGCGGCTCGTGTCCTATCGTTCAACCGGAAGACGACGGAGAAAAAATGAAACATTCATTGGCTCGATGGGGCTCTGCTTGCCTGGTTTTGTTGGCCCTGGCAGGCTGCGGCGGCAGCGGTGGCGGCAGCGTGCCGCCCGTCTCCCCGGCTGCAGTTCTGAGCGCAATCGCCACTGCCAGCGCCGTGGCTGGTAACGACACAGCGATCAATTCTGCCGCACCCTTCACGGTGGTGCAGACGGCCGGTGTTGCGGCCGTCACTGTGAACAGCCCGCCCAAGGTCAACTTCACTGTTTTTTCGGATGGCAAGGTCAAGTCTGATCTGAAAATCACGGATGTCAGCTTCGCCATCGCCAAGCTGGTCCCAGGCACCAACAGCAATCCAGACCAATGGGTGAACTACATCTACCGGACCGAGTCAACTGGCACTGCCCCCAACAATGTTGGCTCCGGGCCCGGTGCCACGCCAGCCTTGGCGAGCGCCAAACAAGCAACCACCGATGGCAAGCAGACCGACGCAGCGCTGCTGGCAGCCCAACTGGTCTACAACGCCGACGGTTATTACACCTACACCTTCAAGACCGACATCAAGGACATCACCCAAACCAACGGCGTTGTCTTCGAACCGACCTTGACGCATCGCATCGCCATCCAGTTGAGCTATAAAAATGCCGCCGGCGAGGCTATCAAAGTCAACCCTTACTTTGACTTCACCGTCGACGCCAACGGCAAGTCCGTCGCAGTCACTGACCCGGCCAAAACCCGCAAAATGACCGACGTATCGTCCTGCAATAGCTGCCATGAGAAGCTGGCGCTGCACGGTGGTGGTCGCGTCGACACCCAATACTGCGTGATGTGCCACAACCCCGGCACGATCGACGCCAACAGCGGCAACGTGCTCACCCTGGCCACCATGGCGCACAAAATTCATGCTGGCAAATTGCTGCACAGCAAACTTGCCACGGGTGGCGAGGACTACACCATCTGGGGCTACCAAAGCAGCAAACACAGCTACGCCGAAGTCGGCTTTCCGCAAGACCTGCGCAACTGCACCAAGTGCCATTCAGGCACGAACCCCAATACCCCGCAAGGCGACAATTGGAAATCCAAACCTAATAAGGAAGCCTGCCTGACTTGCCATGCCAGCGGCGTTGGCTCTAACTGGGACGTTACTCACACGGTTCTTGTCGGGATGATTCTTGGCAGCGGAACACCGGTCAGCGCGATGACCAATCAGATGTGCGCCGATTGCCACAAAGTCGGCTCCGCAATTTCGGCAGAACGCGTTCACTTCAACCAGGTTGAAGTGAACGCGGCCAAGTACAAGATGAACATCGAAAGCGTCGCTTTCAACGACACGGCCGACCACAAGGCGCGCAGTGTTTCGGTCAAGTATTTCCTGTCGGATCCGACCAACGGCAACACCGCTTACAACTTGGTAACGCCTGACTGTACCTACACCGGAACAGCAGGTCCCTGCGTGCCGCCAACCACCACCCCCAGCACACCCAATAACACAAGGTTTGGCAACCTGCGCTTCTACCTTGCTTACCAGAACATGGTCGGTCAGTCGGATGTGGTGACCGAGTTCTCGGCCTACAACAACGGCGGCAACAATGCCAACGCTTTTGCGCATGCAGGAACCAACGACGGCAGCAACCATTACACAGTGAACGTCCCGGTGCCCGATGACAGCGCAACGGCCATCGCAAAGGGCACCGCCCGCGTCGTCAGCATCGGTCAGATCAAGGAGCCGAAGTTGCAAATCCAGTGGTCAACCGATCCGCGACCCGAAGTGGTGCCGAAGGTTTTTGTTAACACGGTAGTTCAGCACGCCTCCCAGGAACTCGCACTCACCGGCACGCTGCAACCGCGCCGCACTATCGTCGCCAACGAGAAGTGCAACGTCTGCCACGGCGCGCTGGGCACCACCTCCGGCTCGAATACGCTGGCCAATGCCTTCCACGGCGGCGCCCGCAATACGGTTGAAGCCTGCGTCACCTGCCACGACGCAAACCGGGTGTCTTCGACAGTCATGACCAACGGCCTGGCGCTCAATGAGTCCTACCAGTTCAAGCGCATGATCCATGGCATTCATGGCAACTCCAAGCGCACCTTTCCGTTTACACACGGCAACACGGTGGTAGGTGCCTTCTGCAACCCCGCCAACAGCAGCGCCATTGCCACGGCGGCTTGCAATGGGAGCCTCAACTTTCTCACTAGTGTCGAGAACTACGCCGCCGAAGTAGCCTGGCCTGGCGTTGGCATCAATTGCAACGCCTGCCATGTCAACGACTCGTATAAGCGCGACCAGAGCCCACTGGGTGCCGTCGTGCTGAAGTTCGGTGCTGCGGCAACTGGCCCGGCAGTTTTTGGCGCCGCAACCGCGCTGACCGATGCAAACTTGTGGAAAGTCATCTCGCCCAAAGCCGCTAGTTGCACGGCCTGCCACGATTCAATCACCGCCATCACCCACGTCCAAAACTTTGGCGGTGGCACGTTTGGCGATAGGACGCAGGCCGACGTCACTTCTACCGTGCCAAGCAGCACCAGCTTGCCGCGTGAGACCTGTGACGATTGCCACGCCAGCGGCGGCTCCAAGAGCGTGGACATCGTCCATGGTCAGAAATAACCATGGACTATTTGAAGGGATTCGGGATGCGTATCAAGCGTTTAACCGCCATCTTCGGGCTTTGCCTGTTCGGGCTGCTCGGGCCAGCCTGGAGTGCCGGCGAAACCGGCGCCGCATTGTGCGTCACTTGCCACGATGAAGAAGACCTGCCGGACATGAGCCGCTCGGCGCACGGCTTCGCTGTCGACAAACGGGTGCCGGACTGCATCACCTGCCACGGCGCCAGCCCCACCCATGCCAAGAAGCCCGCTGACGTCAAGGAACGGCCGCACCCCGACCGCATGTTCATCCGGCAATTTGCGCTACCTGCCAACGAACGCAGTGCGGTCTGCCTGACCTGCCACGCCAAAGACCCCAAGCGCGCCTTGTGGGCTGGTAGCCAGCATGACAGCGCCGACCTTGCCTGCAATTCCTGCCACAAGATACATGCCAACCGCGACAAGATAATGAACAAGGCAGCCCAGCCCGAGGTCTGCTACACCTGCCACAAAGAGCAGCGTAGCCAGATGAACCGCGTATCGCATCATCCGGTCCCCGAGGGCAAGATGAGCTGCTCTGATTGCCATAACGTGCATGGCTCAGCCGGCCCCAAGCTGGCCAAGCGCGACAGCACGAATGCCACCTGCTACACCTGCCATGCCGAAAAACGCGGCCCCTTCGTGCATCAGCATGAACCGGTCGCCGAAGACTGCGCGAACTGCCACAACGCACACGGCAGCAGCATTGACGGCATGCTCAAAACGCGCGCACCCATGCTGTGCCAGCAATGCCATACGCCGCACACTGCGGGTGGCATCGGAGCCGTCGGTGTACCCAGCCCTGGCAGCAGTGGCAAGAACGTCGCCAACCTGTGGCAGGGGCGAAGCTGCCTGAACTGCCATACGCAGGTTCATGGCTCCAACAACCCGTCGAGGACCAATCCGACGCCACAGCTGATGCTGCGCTGAAGCACGGAGAACCACCATGACCCCATCCGTTTTTTCTTTTGGCGCTCACAGAACCGTGATCGCTCTGGCGGTTAGCGCCGTCTGCTTTGCCGCACAAGCGCAGACCGAAGGTGCCCAGACCAGCATCAGCCTCGGACTGGGTGCCGTCACCGGCTCCAGCGCTGACCGCGCACAATTCGGCCAGTACAACGGCCTGCACACCGACCGCAAAGTCATTGGCATTGCAGACATCGACTACAGCCTGCGCAAGGTAGAGGCGCCGACCTGGGTCCAGCTTGAGGGCTCCAACCTGCTGGGTGACTCGCGTGAACTGCACCTGGTCTGGAAGAACCCAGGTAGCTGGAAACTCAGCGCCGACTATGGCGAGCTGACACGCTACAACCCCTACACGGTGAACACCGGTCTGCTGGGTGTCGGGTCCACGACGCCACAGGTGGTGCCGCTGCTGGCCGGCAACGGCACCGACTACGATTTAAAAACCAAGCGCACCGGACTCGGTATCGGTCTGGCAAAATTTATCACCCCGGCGCTGCAGTTCGAGCTGGACCTGAAGAGCGAAAAAAAGGAAGGCGCACGGCTGTCCGGCATCGGCATGAACTGCCCATCGGTGATCGCACCCAGCTGTGGCGCCAACACCGGTTGGGCGCTGCTGATGCTGCCCGAACCGATCAATGCCCGTCACACGCAGGTCGAAGCCAGACTCAGTTATGCCCTGGAAAAGCTGCGCTTTAACCTGGGCTATTACGGTTCGTTCTACCGTAACGCCAACGACACGCTGAACCCCAATGTACCTGGCAGCTTGAATGCCAACGCGGCGCTGATTGGCATACTGAACAATCCGGTGGCGCTGGCACCCGACAACCAGGCGCACCAGTTTGACTTGAGCGGCAGCTACGACTTTACGCTGAGCACCCGCGGTAACTTCAAGCTGGGCTACGCCACCGCCACGCAGAATGCCGACTTTGCCAGCGCCGGCCTGAGCGGCGCTCCGGCCGGGGTCAGCAACCTGGGCGGTCTGGTCAACACGAGGTTGGCCAAGATCGGCCTGACTTCGCGCCCGATAGCCAAGCTGTCCTTGCTGGCCGACGTGCGCTATGAGGACAAGAACGACCAAACGCCCATCGCCTCCTACAACCTCGAAGGCGCAGTGCCGCCCTTGCCTGCCTTGCCATTCACCTACACCAACCGCGATCTTTCCAGCAAAAGGACCAACGGCAAATTGCAGGCCAACTGGCAGTTCAACAGCGACTACCGCGGCACGCTGGGTGCCGACTATGAAACCATCAATCGCGGCGTCTACACCGCGACCAGCGCAGTGTCTGGCATCAATGCGCTGCGCCAAAAGACCCAGGAGACTGGCTTGCGCGCAGAACTGCGTGGCCGCATGGCAGAGAACTTCAGCGCCACGGTGGGTGTCTCCAGCAACCGACGCGACGGCTCCAACT
>SESD01000005.1_pt1 | contig 125643 bp, 116 predicted proteins | sample 3171411 | NCBI WGS metagenome assembly SESD01 (sample SAMN06051880, study PRJNA518727) | freshwater metagenome | biome: subpolar coniferous forest; feature: holomictic lake; material: water; isolation source: holomictic Lake 442, 16.5 m depth | place: Canada: near Kenora, Ontario | collected...
TAATCAGCGCCACATCGGAATGCAGACGGACACGTATAACCCTATCCACCGTGGCCATGTCCTGCGCAAGGGACTGCTTTATAGCCTCAAAGGACATAACAAATCTCCGGCACTCGCCATCTCATACGGAGCGCTCAATAAAATGATTAATCAGGCCGTTAGTAGAGGAGTCATGCACAACCACATGCCGCCCCTCCTGGATCTCGGGTAGTAATTTATTGGCAAGCTGCTTGCCTAGCTCAACGCCCCACTGATCGAATGGGTTAACGTTCCACACTACACTCTGTACAAACACTTTATGCTCGTACAATGCAACCAGCATTCCCATGGAGTATGGATCCATCTGATCAAACAGCAGGGTGTTGCTCGGACGATTGCCTGGCAATACTTTATGGGGAAGCATGAGTTCCAACTCCCCATCATCAAGACCTTGCGCCACGAGTTCGGCACGCGCCTCCTCCATTGTCTTGCCGAGCATTAGTGCCTCTGCCTGCGCAAAGCAATTTGCTACAAGGATGGCGTGGTGCTCCCCCATGGCGTTGTGACTATCGACAGATACAATAAAGTCAGCCGGCACCATCTGCGTTCCCTGATGTATCAATTGGTAGAATGAATGTTGGCCATTGGTTCCGGCCTCCCCAAAGAGGACCATCCCGGTGGCGTAGTCCACCAGCTGCCCATTGCGATCCACACACTTTCCGTTACTTTCCATTTCCAGCTGCTGCAAGTAGGTTGGAAAATACTTCAGGTAGTCATCGTAGGGCAGCACGGCGTATGTGGTCGCACCGAAAAAATTGGCATACCAAATGCCAATCATTCCCAGTATTACCGGCATATTGCGTTCCAGTGGCGTCTCGCGGAAGTGATTATCCATGGCATGGGCACCCGCAAGCATGCGCTCAAAGTTATCCATCCCCACGTAGAGCACGATGGACAGGCCCATGGCTGACCAGAACGAGTAGCGACCGCCAACCCAGTCCCACAACTCGAATGTGTACTCCCGACTAATACCAAATTTTTTGGCCTCAACTAGGTTGGCCGAGACAGCAACAAAGTGCTTTTCGATGGCCCCATCGGAGCCCAGATTGGCCACCAACCAATCACGTGCGGAGCGAGCGTTGGTTAGCGTCTCCAGGGTGGTGAAGGTTTTTGAGCTGATGATGAATAGGGTGGACTCTGGATCGAGACGCTTCAACGTTTCGGTTAAGTTCGCGGCATCCACATTTGAAATAAAGTGAGCGTTTAATTTCAGGTTGCCGTACGGTTTGAGCGCTTCCGTGACCATCAACGAACCCAGTGCAGATCCCCCAATGCCTATACTTACGACATCCTTAAATGGTTTCCCGGTGTATCCGCGCAGCACGCCATTCCGTACCGCCTCAGAAAAATGACGGACACGATCTAGTACCTGATGCACCTCTGGCACAATGTCCACCCCGTCCACCAGCATCGAGGCGCCCCGAGGGGCGCGTAGCGCCATGTGTAATGCGGCACGATGCTCGCTGCTGTTAATCTTTTCACCGCCAAACATCTTGGCGGTCCAGTCATCCAGCTTTGATTGACGCACGAGCTTCAGCAGCAACTCAAGCGTCTCTTCGGTAAGAAGATTTTTAGAGTAGTCCAGCAGCAAGCCGTCTAGTTGTACGGAAAGCTTGTCGAAACGCTTCGAGTCCTCACAAAATAACTCTCGCAAACTTCGCTTTTTTATTCCTGCCTGATGAGCCGCCAGGGCTTTCCAGGCTGGAGATTGAACTAGATCTGACATATATACCCACGCATTTAATTAAATCCACGCTACCCAACGGGCTCTCTATTAGAGGGCAGGCTACACGTGCCCCAGCCACTCACCAATCTTGAGTACCTGTCGGCTCCAGCTACTTGTGAGCCTGACTGGCAAGCTGTAAGTCGTCCAGCGTATTAATGTTAGAGAAAGCCATCGTGTCATCCAAGACCAGCTCACCCACCCGCAGCGTCTCTAACCAGGCGCCGACCCCACGCCCACCAGAGCCCAGGTAGGCGTCCAGCTGCGGGAGTAGGCTTTTTCGATAAATCGCTATGGTGGGCTGCCTCTTCCCAGCAACAACCGCCACAGCGGCCTCTGTCGTGGATTTTACCGTAACCGCCCGAAATAAATTAGAAATCAAATCCTTTGGTAAGAATGGTGTGTCGCACGGGACGCTCACAATAAAATCATGGCACGCACACCGTAGAGCGGATTGCACGCCGGCGAGTGGCCCTAAAAAATCCTGAGTCTGATCGGCAACTACCAGGTATCCAAAGTGCTCGTAAGCATCGCATGGATGATTCGCATTGATGAGTATCTCCTCGCTCTGGTCCTTGACCGCATCCAGCACCCAGTCGATCAACATTCTGCCGTGCAGCAGGCGCAAGCCCTTTGCGCCTCCGATGCGAGTGCCGAGGCCACCCGCAAGGATTACGGTGGTAACCGCACACCGTGATGAGTCTGTCGGCCCATCACGCCACAGCACTCTCGAGGGGCTACTCGCCCCCATTGATAGATCTAATGTACTCCTGGACTTCGCCAGTAGTGGTCTCCTCAGCCAGCAACCCGTACTTATTTTTAATCTTTGCATCCGCACCATGCTCGATCAAAATTTTCGCAGTTTCTAGATTGTTGGCGCAATGGAGGGCGGTGTTTCCTTTTTTGTAGATGCCCCCCCTCGATAGGGTGCCCCCTCGTGCAAGCTGAACATTCGGATTTGCGCCAGCCAGTAACAGGCACCGGGTTACGGTCGGGTGGTTGACCCACAGGTGCAAAGGGGTGAAGCTGTCCTTGTCTTTTAAATTCAGGCTCGCTCCACGGTCGATCAAAAATGTTGCGACGTTAGCGTCGTCAACCTCGAACAAGGGGGTACGATTATTGTTATCCAGAATATTAATGTCGGCTCCGTTGTCAAGTAACAGCTTTGCCGCATCTATACTCGTAACGTAGTGTAGCGGTGCTTTGCCCAAAAAATCACGCACGTTCAAATCCAATCCCAGCTTGATTGCATCATCCATCCCGCCTAAATCATTCTCCCAGGTGGCCACCATCAGGGCATCATTGTCCTTCGTCGCCAGGAGGGCGTTGTTATCCTGGGCAAGAATAACGGTGGCGGCTATTTTTGCTGCAATCGCTCCCGCATCCTCCTCCAGCAAGGAGGCTCTTGCCTTCCCGCGAAGAGGGTTGTTTTCGTCCGCTAACTTTTCTGTCACCTTTGGCAAGGCTGTCATTACAATTCTCCAAATTTTGTATCGCCACAGCGATAGTAATATCTAGTCAATACAGGCCACAATCTCAAATCAAAAATCCATGTACTCCGCATAGATTGCACCTCTATCTTCGTGGATAAGTTTAACCTTAAAGGAGTAGAATATCTAATGTTTGTTGTATTCTTCCTAGGGGTTACCTTACAATTAACGCCTGAACTGGCCGAATGAATTATCGACCCATTTTAGAATGAATAGTGCATTGCCATGTGGCTCGCCAAGCGCTGTGCTAGCCACTTAAACACCACCAACCATACCGACAAAAGGAATAGCATGGGATTTTTGGACAAAAAGCGTATCCTCATTACCGGCATGATCAGCAATCGTTCCATCGCCTATGGCATTGCCCAATCGATGCGACGCGAGGGTGCGGAGTTGGCCTTTACGTATCAGGGTGAGCGCATACGCGATCGGGTGTGTGAGCTCGCACGAGAGTTCGACAGTGAGCTAATATTTCCATGCGATGTAGCTAGCGACACAGAGATCGATCAGCTGTTTGTCGATCTGGGCAAGCACTGGGATAAATTCGATGGATTCGTACATGCCATCGCTTTCTCACCACGGGAAGCGTTAGCCGGAGAATTTCTTGATGGATTTACCCGAGAGGGGTTCAGGGTTGCGCACGATATCAGCTCTTACAGCTTCCCTGCGATGGCCAAGGCCGCCTTGCCAATGATGGATGGACGATCAGCCGCACTGCTGACATTAAGCTATCTCGGCGCAGTACGCACGATGCCACACTACAATGTGATGGGCTTGGCCAAGGCCAGTCTTGAGGCAAGCGTTCGTTACCTGGCAATGAACCTAGGGCACCGTGGCATTCGTGTCAACGGCATCTCGGCAGGCCCAATCAAGACACTTGCCGCAGCAGGTATTGCCGACTTCAATAAGCTTTTAAACTACAACGAAAAGAACGCGCCCCTAAAGCGTAATGTGACCACGGAAGAGGTGGGCAATGTTGCGGCGTTCCTTTGCAGCGACTTAGCCAGCGGAATAACTGGGGAGATCACATACGTTGATGGTGGCTTCAATACCACCGCACTCGGGACGAGCGAGCCATAGTCGTCGCCCACAGATCGAGGGCTACCTACCCTCCTCCACAGAGAACGGTCTCATAGTGATTTTGGCGTGCTGTATGGCATCCGCAAGGTACGATTGAAATACCTCGTCACCCGTTATTTGGTGTAACTGCTGCAAATAGCTAGCCTGCTTTGTACTATTGGTGGCAGTCGGCTCTTTGATCGAGTCCACGCGAACCAATACATATCCGCTCTGCGCGCTTTCGGCACCAACATACACGGGAAGTTTAGATACATCCGCTTGAAAAATAAGACGGGTCAGCTTGCCGTCAAAGGTGGCGTGCCGTTCACGTGTAATCGTGGTTGGCGCCGCCCATTTCATCGAAACCTTATCGCCACGTTGTAACTGCGTCAAGACTGACTGACCCCCCTTAATGGCAAGCTCAAGCGCTTTGTTGTGTGATAACACCTGACGAATACCGGCCCTGACTTCGTCAAGCGAGCGCGTGCTCACCGGCCTGTACTCCAAAAGGCGTGCCGCCAACAGACTATTTGGTGCAATTTCGACGACAGCACTGTTGCGCTTTTTCTTGGTCACATCTTCTGAAAAAACAGCTTGCAGCGCCTTGTCCGTCCATGGCAAAACTTTCGTCTGCCCCTTGCTTAACCAGGCACTTTTCTGAAGTGGTGACTTTGCGAGCTCTGAGGCGGGGCCTAGTGTGTCACTTTGCTCGTACACAACGTTGCTAAACTTATCTGCCAGCTCGGCAAACTTGTCACCCGCCTTTTGTAGCTTCAGTCTTTGTGTGATCACGCCCCTCAGCTTGTCTATGGCAATTGGCTTGGCGGAGCTTACTGCCAGTAATTTGATGATATGAAAACCAAAGTCAGTTTGAACTAGGTCGCTGATCTCTCCCGCCTTCAGCTTCGATACGGCCTCATCGAATGGTTTAACCATCATCCCGGGCGCGAACAAACCAAGATCGCCACCCTTGCCAGCGGATCCAGGATCCTGTGAATATTGCTTAGCCAGCTCAGAAAACTTACCCGGAGCCTGCTTAATCTCTCGCAGCACCTGCTCTGCCTTAGATTTTGCTGCCAGCTTATCTGCGCTCGATGCCTTTGCCGCTACCGAGATCAGGATATGCGCAGCGTGACGCTGCTCAGGTGAGCCAAATTCATTCTGGTGCTCGGCATAGTATTTTTTGATGTCAGCCTCGCTCACCGCCACCTGGGACTGGATTGCATCGGTGGAGAGCGTCACGTACTCAACCCTCACCTGCTCATCCAGCTGAAACTTTTTTAAGTTTGCGTCGTAGTAACTTTTTATTTCTGCCTCATCGACCTTCACTTGGCTCAGGTACGACTCAAGAGATATCTTTTCAGATGACACAACACGCTCCTGCTCACTCAATCGAATCAAGTTATCTGTGGCGGTACGTGATGCGTAACCATTTCGGGTATACCCATCAATTAACGAACGCATGTACAACTCCCTTGCCATGCTGTCTTCAAAGGTCAGTGGCGACATCTTCTCGCGACGCAAGATGGACTCGTAGAGCTGCTTGTCAAATTTTCCATCTTTTTGAAAAGCCTCGATACCCTCAATACTCTGGATCAAATGCTTTTCACTCACCGTCAATCCAATGGAACGCGCTTGTGACATGAGTAAGCGCTGGTTAACTAGGCCCTCCAAAATAGAATGCTTGATTTCGGGCTTATCCAGTATGGTTTGATCGTAGTTGCTGCCCATCATTTCGCGCATTCTTGACTGCTGCTGACGCACGGCGCGATCAAAATCCTCTTGGCTTATTTTTTCACCATTCACCTGAGCTAGCGCCTCGTTATGGGATGACTTGTTATAAGAATTGACACCCCAAAACGCAAAGGTAAGAATGATAAGTAGCAATACAACCTGTACAAACCTTTTATTTTCATGCACGAAATCAAACATAATAGCCGCCCGATAAAGTTTATTTAAAAAATGAAAAAAGGCGAACTTTCGTTCGCCTTAATATGGCGGAGTGGACGGGACTCGAACCCGCGACCCCCGGCGTGACAGGCCGGTATTCTAACCAACTGAACTACCACTCCAATAACCCAACAGCTGGTGGGTGCTGAGGGGTTCGAACCCCCGACATTCGCCTTGTAAGGGCGACGCTCTACCAGCTGAGCTAAGCACCCAATAAAGACACCAGTTTACAGCATTTCGGAGGCCTTTACCAGTGTGGAGTTCCGGCACATTCATTAGCTTTCGTCTCAAAAATTACTGCCAATCACAACAACATCATCCCATCAATGTTGAATAGCGGAAGACCGATTTTCATCTACAGCTAGGATGGGATTAATCACTGGAACAACCTCTGGGAGGGGCTCCGGTTTACGCTCTAGCGCCATTTCCAAAACCTGTTCAATCCACTTCACCGGATGAATATCGAGCTTATTTTTTACGTTATTTGGAATCTCGGCAAGATCCTTTACGTTTTCCTCTGGAATCAGAACAATTTTGATTCCGCCACGCTGGGCAGCCAGTAATTTTTCTTTCAGCCCACCAATTGGCAACACCTCGCCACGTAAAGTAATTTCACCGGTCATCGCCACATCAGCACGTACTGGTATCCCAGTTAGCGCTGACACCATCGACGTGCAGATACCAGCACCGGCGCTGGGGCCATCTTTTGGTGTCGCCCCCTCAGGTAAGTGAATATGCAAATCAGTTTTCTGATAAAAATCATCGGCGATACCCAGGCTACGGGCACGACTACGTACAACACTTAACGCTGCCTGTATCGATTCTTTCATGACGTCACCCAGCTTTCCAGTTGGGGTAATATTGCCTTTTCCTGGTAACACTGCGGTCTCAATGGTGAGCAACTCGCCGCCAACCTCTGTCCACGCCAAGCCGGTCACCTGTCCAACTTGATTATGCTTTTCTGCAACCCCATAACTAGATCGCCTCACCCCAAGATACTTATCCAAGTTACGCGCATTGACCGCTATCTTCGCGTCCGATCCTTTCAGTAGCAAAGCCTTTACCACCTTACGACAGATCTTTGATAGTTCGCGATCCAACCCACGCACTCCGGCCTCACGCGTGTAGTAGCGCAATATGTCACGAATAGCACTCTCTGAGATACTAATCTCATCAAGCTTTAATCCATTGTTTTTAAGAGCTTTGGGGATTAAGTATTGCGTTGCAATGTTTACTTTTTCATCTTCGGTATAACTCGATACATGAATAATCTCCATGCGATCCAAAAGTGGGGCAGGTATATTCATTGTGTTGGCGGTTGCCACAAACATTACATCCGACAAGTCATACTCAACCTCAACGTAATGATCGACAAAGGTGTGATTCTGCTCTGGATCGAGCACCTCAAGCAGGGCTGACGAAGGATCACCACGAAAATCTGTGCCCATCTTGTCCACTTCATCAAGCAGGAATAGTGGATTCTTAACGCCCACCTTGGCCATGTTTTGCAAGATTTTCCCTGGCATTGATCCAATGTAGGTGCGGCGATGGCCACGAATTTCTGACTCATCTCGTACTCCGCCCAATGACATTCGCATAAACTTTCGGCCAGTGGCACGGGCAATGGACTGCCCTAGCGAGGTCTTGCCAACCCCGGGTGGGCCAACCAAACAAAGTATGGGTGCCTTCATCTTGTCAACGCGTTGCTGAACCGCAAGGTATTCAACGATGCGCTCCTTGACCTTCTCCAGGCCGTAATGATCTGTCTCTAGGGTTTCTTCGGCAGACTTCAGGTTGCTATTAATCTTTGTTTTCTTCTTCCATGGCAGGCCCACCAAAACATCTATGTAGTTACGAACCACGGTCGCCTCGGCAGACATGGGGGACATCAGTCGCAACTTTTTCATCTCAGCTTCGGCCTTGATGCGCGCCTCTTTCGGCAAGCGTGCAGCCTTAATCTTCTTTGCTAACTCCTCAAAGTCCGCACCATCCTCACCTTCGCCCAGCTCTTTCTGTATCGCCTTGACCTGCTCGTTCAAATAGTACTCGCGCTGACTCTTCTCCATCTGCCGTTTCACACGTCCACGGATACGCTTCTCCACTTGCAATATATCAAGTTCAGCTTCCAGCAGGCCCAACAAATGCTCGAGACGTTTCTGGACGTCAAAAATCTCCAGTATTTCTTGCTTTTGTTCCAGTTTGAGCGGTAAATGCGCCGCTATGGTGTCCGCCAGCCGCCCAGAATCGTCTATACCCACTAAGGACGTTATTGTTTCCGGTGGGATTCTTTTGTTAAGCTTGACGTATTGATCAAATTGATTGATCAGGGCACGCCTCATGGCCTCTGCTTCGTTCCCCAGGCTCTCACCCAAAGGAACCGGATCGATATCCGCGTTAAAGTGGCTATTTTCGTCCATCACATGCAGCACTCTTGCCCGTTGTGTGCCCTCCACGAGAACCTTAACGGTTCCATCCGGAAGTTTAAGCATTTGTAAAATATTGGCGATACTGCCCACACGGTACAAATCATCGACCGTAGGCTCATCTTTGGCGGCAGCCTTCTGCGCAACCAAAACAATGCTCTTACCCATTTCCATGGCCGACTCCAAGGCCTTGATTGACTTCGAGCGTCCAACAAACAATGGGATAACCATGTGTGGGAATACAACCACGTCACGCAAGGGGAGTAATGGGAACAAACTAGAAACAAGCACATCAGTATCGTGATCAGTCATAGCAAACCCCTTTGTATATTAACCTAGCGACTAGATGAGGGCGTAACTGGATAATTCAAGCTTAAAATAAATACATCACTCAACCACTTGATACAAATAAATTATTGTTGGTTATGCGGCCCTAGATACGTCCGTGTACACGACAATCGGCTTGATCTCACCGCTACCGCCTGCCACATCCAATACCACCTTGCTTACGTTACTCATTGAGGGCAGATCGTACATAATATCCAACAAGGAGTGCTCCAGAATGGAACGTAAGCCACGCGCGCCAGTTTTACGCTCCAACGCTTTTTTTGCAATGGTCTGCAGCACGCCCTCGTGGAATTCCAGATCCACACCCTCCATGGCAAACAACTTGCTGTACTGCTTGGTTAGGGCATTTTTTGGCTCTGTTAATATTTTTATTAGTGCGGCCTCGTCCAGCTCCTCCAAGGTTGCAACCACCGGCAGGCGTCCAACAAATTCTGGAATCAATCCAAACTTAATTAGGTCCTCTGGCTCCACGTTGCGTAATATCGCACCCACGCCCCTCTTTTCATCACGCTTAACCAGACTGGCGCCAAAGCCAATACCAGCACTCTCCGAGCGGTTCAGTATCACTTTCTCCATGCCATCAAAGGCACCACCGCAGATAAACAGGATGTTAGTTGTGTCTACTTGTAAAAATTCAGTATTAGGGTGCTTCCGCCCACCCTGAGGCGGCACGGATGCCTTGGTGCCCTCAATCAACTTTAGAAGCGCTTGCTGCACACCCTCGCCAGAGACGTCACGGGTGATAGATGGGTTATCTGATTTACGTGAAATTTTATCAATCTCGTCAATATAGATGATCCCACGCTGCGCTCGCTCCACATCGTAGTCGCAGGCCTGCAATAATTTCTGGATGATATTTTCAACATCCTCTCCAACGTAGCCCGCTTCAGTTAGGGTGGTTGCATCGGCCATCACAAAGGGAACGTTCAGTAGTCGTGCTAAAGTTTGCGCCAGCAAGGTTTTCCCGGAGCCAGTTGGACCCAGTAGCAGAATATTGCTCTTGGCTAACTCCACTCCATCCTTGTTGTCAGTTTTTAGGCGCTTGTAGTGGTTGTATACCGCCACAGCCAAAATTTTCTTCGCGTGCTCTTGGCCGATAACATACTCATCCAGGCACGCACGAATATCGTGCGGCACAAGCAAGTTAGCTTGCTCACCCTTATCTGATTCGGGCCCATTGGTTTCTTCACGAATAATGTCGTTACAAAGTGCGATGCATTCGTCACACACAAACACGGATGGTCCGGCAATTAATTTGCGCACCTCATGCTGGCTTTTGCCACAAAACGAACAGTACAATAATTTGTCGCCTTTGCCTTTATCCAGCATCATTTATATCTCCCAACTATTCTTATTACTCACACTAGCGACCAAGGTACGAACTAAAGGCGCTTGTCTAGCACCTTATCCACCAAGCCATACTCTACCGCCTCAATCGCAGTCAAAAATTTATCGCGTTCGCTGTCTCGAGCTATTTCTTCAACTGCTCGGCCGGTATGCTGAGCCATGAGCGCATATAGGCGCTCACGTAAACTTAAAATGTATTTTGCATGAATTTCAATATCTGTAGCTTGCCCCTGAAATCCTCCCAACGGCTGATGAATCATGACTGTAGAGTTTGGTAAAACAAAACGCTTCCCTTTTGTGCCAGCCTGCAACAAAAAGGCACCCATAGATGCCGCCATACCAATACATAGCGTAGAAATGTCCGGCTTTATAAACTGCATAGTGTCGTAAATAGCCATCCCCGCCGAAATCGATCCACCCGGAGAGTTTATATACAGATGAATTTCCTTATCTGGATTTTCAGACTCAAGAAATAGCAATTGTGCCACCACCAGGTTGGCGGTTGCATCATTTATATTGCCCACCAGGAAAACTATACGCTCCTTAAGGAGGCGTGAATAAATGTCGTATGCACGCTCTCCCCTTCCGCTGGTTTCCACAACCATTGGAATCATGCCGATATTGCTTGGCTCTTCATTGCCTTGAGGCATTTCGCTATGTGTCACGCAGCATTCTCCATCAACTCGTTAAATTCCACGGCCTTCTCGGTCACCTTGGCGGCACCCATAACCCAAGTTACCACATTATCCTCCAGCACCAAGTTTTCGGCATCCCGCAAACGAGCCTCATCGCTGTAGTGCCACTGCACTACCTCCTCTGGATTGTCATAACTTTGCGCGTAATCCTGAACCAGCGCTTTAATTTGTTCAGGCTTGGCTTGTAGATTGTGTTTCTCTATCAGCACTGCCAATATCAAGCTAAGTTTGACGCGCTTTTCAGCGCGCTCAGTAAATAATTCGAGCGGTAGTGAATCGTCTCCCTTCGGCATCTCCATGCCACGCTTTTTCATGTCACGCATGGTTTGCTCCATTAAGCTCTGAGCTTCGGCGTTCAGCAAAGCTTTGGGAATCTGCAAGCTCACGACCTTCAGTAGAGCTGCCATCGCACTATCTTTATTACGCAGCATTAATCGGCGCTTTATTTCACGCTTCAAATTATCACGGATCTCTGTCTTGAGCTTATTGACATCGCCGTCTTCTACGCCAAGCAGCCTAGCGAAGCTAGCGTCAATCTCCGGCAAGGTTTGCTTTTCAACTTTATGCAATGAAATATTAAATGTTGCAGACTTTCCGGCCACCTTCTCCGCCTTGTAATCCACTGGAAAAACCATATCGAAAGATTTTGTTTCCCTGGCCTTCATTCCGATGATGGTTTTTTCAAAATCTGGCAACAAGCTCCCCACACCCAACAATACCGGTAAGTTTCTGGCCTCGCCACCCTCAAATATCCTGCCCTCCAGGAGGCCACTAAAGTCAATATGCACCCTATCTTCGTTCTGCGCTGCACGATCGACCATTTCAAATATTGCATGCTGTTTACGTAAAGTGGCCAGCGTAGTGTCAACATCAGCATCGATATTGCTTAAGTCGTAAATCGTTCGCTCCACACTCTCAGCGCCAATATCACCCAACACCACCTCTGGATAAACCTCAAAAGTTGCAGTGTACTCAACCCACACCGCATTAAGATCGGTCTCCTTGACATCAAATTCAGGGTAACCAACAACTTTTAAGTTATTAGCTTGCGCCTCTTTTGCAAAAGATCGCTGCAGGGCTTCTTGCAGGGCCTCTTGTTGCACTTGTGCACCATATTTTTGCTCTAAAATCTTAAAGGGAGCCTTCCCTGGTCTAAAACCAGGAACCTCAGCCGTGCGTGCCACATTTTTTAGGCGTGCGTCCATTCCGCTATGAATTAGCTCTACAGGAATAGACGCACTGAGACGACGCTCTAACCCATTCATAATTTCTATACTAGACATACTTGCTTTCCTTAAAATTAAAAAGACACGCTGTGAGGCGTGTATTTTAGATAACTAATTGTATTTACTTGTATTTGATGCTTTATGAGACTACATAAAACATGTGATTGGTGCGAAAGGAGAGACTCGAACTCTCACGCCTCACGGCGCTGGAACCTAAATCCAGTGCGTCTACCAATTCCGCCACTTTCGCCCATCCCAACAATGGGGTGTAATTATAACATATGGGAGGACCACTAGACGGCAGCCGAAAATGGCAGCTCTAAGTCATTTATAGCGGGCACGGTGCGTCTCGCTCAACTCACTGAAAATAATATGTTTGGCATTTAATTTATTTACAGCCAGCGACAGGCTACATAAATGAAAATTTAGCCAAACAGGGTGTATTTACAAATCAAGCAGGGCTTCCTCAGGGTGCTCTAGTGCCTCTTTTATTGAGGCCAGAAAAAGTACAGCGTCTCGTCCATCCACGATACGATGATCGTAGGATAGTGCCAGATAGTTCATCGGACGAATAACCACCTGTCCATTTTCTGCCACCGGTCTGTCTTGGGTGGCATGAACACCGAGAATGGCACTTTGCGGAGGATTGATGATAGGGGTTGAGAGCATGGAGCCAAATACACCACCATTTGAAATTGAGAAGGTGCCGCCGGTCAGCTCCTCTAGGGTGACCTTCCCATCCCTAGCCCGGACACTGAAGTCAATTATCTTCTTTTCAATATCCGCCAATGAAAGTTTATGCGCATCGCGAATAACGGGCACCGACAAGCCACGCTCGGTACTAATCGCTACGCCGATATCATAATAGCCATGGTAGACAATATCTGTCCCATCCACCGACGCATTCACCACGGGAAATTTATTCAATGCGATCAGCGCGGCCTTGACAAAAAAAGACATAAACCCAAGCTTTACGCCATGCTTTTTTTCAAAAGCCTCCCTGTGGCGATTGCGCAACTCAATCACTGGCAGCATATTAACTTCATTAAAGGTCGTTAAAATTGCCGCATTTTGTTGCGACTGTAGTAGTCGCTCTGCAATTCTTTGACGAATACGAGTCATGGGTATCCGCTGCTCAATTCGTTCGCCCACCATTGACCTAGAAGTTGCATCAGCTAGCTGGATTGACCCTACTTTTACCGCGGGCAATGCGTCGTCCTTCATGTAATGATCTGTTGCGGCTTGCTTGGGTGAGGCGGGCAAAGAGACACTCTGTTTTTCTTTAACATTGGGCTGCGTAATCAAATCTGCAGTAGATTCTTCATTCACCTCTAGTAATGCAATTGTTTCATTGCTCACCACCTTGTCGCCATCATTCTTGAGAAGTTTGGTTAACATTCCAGATTTAATGGCTGGCAACTCCAACACCACCTTATCTGTCTCGATGTCAATTAAGTTATCTCCCTCTGTCACAGCTTCACCTGCTTTTTTGTGCCAAGTCCCCAATGTCGCCTCGGAAACGGACTCTGAAAGCTGCGGCACCTTTATTTCAACTTGCATAGTCATCTGCCCCAAATTTAACGTCTAGATCGCGATAAAATGCGGCATCTATTACCGCCCTCTGCTGCTTATTGTGCACCGCTAGGTAGCCAACGGCAGGGGATGCGGAAGATGGTCTCATAGAAGCAACCAATCTCACGCCATCGGGCAGGTGGCGTAAAAGATAATGTTGGATACGATGCCATGCACCCTGATTACTGGGCTCTTCCTGACACCACAAGACTTCGGTTGCATTCTTATAATTAATAATCTGCGCCCTAAACAGATCGTGCGGAAAGGGGTACAGTTGCTCTAGTCGAATGATTGCCACCTCTTCTGGGAGAAGGTATATAGACTCAACGTTATGAGTGGTGCGTTCACGTCGCGCAGCAATCAGTTCGTAATAAATCTTCCCGCAACACACGACAACACGTCGAACTTTTTCAGCTGTGATCTGATCGACCTCTCCGATCACTGGCAAAAATGAGCCCTGCGCTAAGTCGTCTAGTGGTGACGACGCATGCTTATTACGCAACATACTTTTTGGCGTAAATATAATAAGTGGCTTGCGTGTCAAACGTAGCATCTGACGACGCAGTAGATGAAATATTTGCGCCGGAGTGGATGGTATACACACCTGCATGTTGTAATTCGCACACAACTGCAGGTACCGCTCAACTCGTCCAGATGAATGTTCTGGACCCTGTCCCTCATAGCCATGCGGCAAGAGCATCACCAGCCCACACATTCGACCCCACTTGGCCTCCCCCGAGGCAATAAATTGATCTATTACCACCTGTGCACCGTTGGCAAAGTCTCCAAATTGCCCCTCCCATATGACCAACGAATTAGGCTCAGCGCTAGCGTAGCCATATTCAAATGCCAGAACGGCCTCTTCCGAGAGAATGGAATCAATCACACTAAAGTCTGCCTGATCTGGAGAAATGTTCTGCAAGGGGATGTAGTAGCCCTTATCCCACTGCACACGATTTTGATCATGTAGCACTGTATGGCGATGAAAGAATGTACCTCGTGCAGTATCCTCGCCAGATAAACGAACTGCGACACCCTCTTCCACCAGGCTGGCGTAAGCCAAGTTCTCCGCCATGCCCCAATCCAAAGCTAGCTGACCATCAGCCATGGCGCGACGATCAGCGATAATTTTTTCTACCCGTGAATGGAGCTTAAAATTTATCGGAACATCTGTCAGTCTTTGGGAGAGCCATTGCAATTTTTTACGTGACACGGAGGTGTTAATCACCCCATTCGACAACGCACTATCTCTAAATTTAGACCAATCTACCGCGTACTCTTGATTGAAATTATTGAGCACAGGTTGGATCGGATTGACGCCCCCATCCATTGCCAGACGGTAGGCCGCAATCATCTCTTCTGGCTCCCCCTCTCGTATTTCATTTTTCTGTAGCAAGCGCTCGGCGTATAGTTTACGTACGCCGGGGTGCTCATTAATATATCTGTACATAAACGGCTGCGTAACCAACGGCTCGTCCTGCTCGTTGTGACCAAGCTTACGGAAGCACACCATATCAATCACCACATCTCTTTTAAATTTCATGCGATAGTCCAACGCAATTTCAGCAGCCAATAGCAAGGCCTCAGGATCATCTCCGTTCACATGAAAAATAGGGGCTTCTACCATTTTTGCCACGTCAGTACAGTACAACGAAGATCGGGTATCGCGTATATCGGAAGTGGTGAAGCCAATTTGGTTGTTGATAACGATATGAACCGTGCCACCTGTTTGATAGCCACGTGTTTGAGATAAGCTAAATGCCTCCATAATGACGCCCTGTCCCGCAAAAGCTGCGTCACCGTGCAAAAGCACTGGCATCACCTCACGCCCATCATGATCTGCGCGCCGGTGTTGGCGTGCGCGTACCGAACCCTCAACTACGGGGTTAATAATCTCAAGGTGGGATGGATTGAACGCTAAGGCCAAGTGCATAACACCACCGAGCGTAGAAATATCTGATGAAAATCCTTGGTGATACTTTACGTCACCTGAAGTTAGTTGCTCATTCTGGTTACCCTCAAATTCAGCAAACAAATCCCGTGGCAACTTACCCAGTATATTTACTAGGACATTGAGCCGTCCTCGATGAGCCATACCAATAACCGTCTCACGAATCCCTTGGGCACCAGCACGCTGCAACAAATGTTCCATCATTGGAATTAATGACTCGCTGCCCTCCAAAGAAAAACGCTTCTGCCCGACATATTTCGTATGTAAATAGCGCTCCAATGTTTCTGCGGCCGTCAATCTTTCCAAAATACGACGCTTCACATCACTGGTGTAATTTTGCTCACCACGCGAACTCTCTAGACGATCTTGAATCCAGCGCTTCTGAGCAACGTCATTAATGTGCATATACTCCGTGCCCATGCTGCCACAATAAGTCTGACGCACTAGTCGAAGAATGTCGCGCAGCGTCATTTGTGGCGACCCAACCAAGGAGCCCGTCTCAAAAGTGATGCCCATGTCAGCCTCAGTGAGGCCGTAAAAGGCTGGATCCAACTCGGCAACATCAGGTTTAAGATGCCTGTTAAGTGGATCCAAATTGGCGTACCGAACCCCGAGAAAACGATGGGCGTTAATAATGCGCAGCACAGCCACCTGCTTCTGCGCCAAATTGATATTGTTAACTGCATTTTGAGAATCGCTTAAAAGCGGAGAAACTGGAGAGTGTAACGTCTGGTTGTGCGCAAGATCTTTGCTATCCCGACCTACACTGGGGAATTTTTTCAAATCGTCAAAATAAGATCGCCACGTACTCGATACCGAATTTTGATCCGTCAAATACATCTCGTACAGGTTCTCAATATAAGGCGCATTTGCACCAAACAGCATTGAGCTGTCAAACATTGACTTCATTACCGATGTCATGTCGCCATCCATTGATTTACATTACCCCAGCCTTCAATTCTTGCGTTTCATAACTCTATCAAAATCATCCATCAAAGACCGCTGCCAGTCACACCATTAAACATCGAGCCACGCGATCAGAATATGAATTCTAGTTATTGCGTACACGACTATATCTATAATCCTAGTTTAAGCGTTCAGAAAGTGGCACGAAATCACGCTGCCCCGCACCCAGGTATAGCTGCCGAGGACGACTAATTTTTCGCTCGTTATCGGCAATCATTTCATTCCACTGCGAAACCCAGCCTATGGTGCGCGCAACAACAAATATAACTGTGAACATATTGGTAGGGATGCCCAAGGCACGCAGCACAATCCCAGAATAAAAGTCTACATTTGGGTACAGCTTTCGTTCTATAAAGTACTCGTCTCGAAGAGCGATCTGCTCCAGCTCTAGGGCCATCAGGAACAGCGGGTCGCTTTCCAAGTTCAACTCCTTTAGCACTTCATGACAGGTTGCACGCATCACTTCGGCACGCGGATCCATATTTTTGTACACGCGATGACCAAAGCCCATTAAGCGATATTTTTTATCTTTAACGCCCTTCATAAAGTCCGCTACACGCGACACGTCTCCTATCTCTTCTAGCATCTTCAGGACTGCCTCATTCGCACCACCATGCGCAGGGCCCCAAAGTGCTGCAATACCAGAAGACAAGCAAGCAAACGGATTTGCTCCACTTGAGCCTGCCATTCGAACCGTAGAGGTTGACGCGTTCTGCTCATGATCGGCGTGCAGTATCAAAATACGCTCCAGGGCGCGCACCAACTTCTGATTTGGCACATAATCTTCCGCGGGAGTTGCGAACATCATGTACAAGAGATTCTCCACATAACTAAACTCGTTCTTCGGGTACATGAACGGGAAGCCGGTGTAGTACTTGTAGGTCATTGCGGCAATAGTTGGCACTTTAGCCAATAGACGTAATGCCGATATCTCCCGATGCTCTGGGTTGTTTATGTCTAATGAGTCATGATAGAAAGCCGATAACGCACCCACCACCCCAACCATGACAGCCATCGGATGGGCATCACGGCGAAAACCATTAAAGAAGCGGGCAAGCTGATCATGCACCATAGTGTGCTGCATGATCTTACCCTTGAATTCATTCTTATTTTTTAAGTTGGGCAGCTCACCATGCAATAGTAGGTAGCACACCTCCAGAAAGTCAGATTTTTCTGCCAATTGTTCAATGGGGTAACCACGGTAGTACAGCAGCCCAGCATCGCCATCAATAAAAGTTATGCTGGAAGAGCAGCTGGCTGTAGAAACAAAAGCTGGATCATACGTAAATATACCGAGCTTACTTAGCCCACGAATATCCAGCACATCAGGACCCAGCGTGCCAGCCAATATTGGCAATTCAATACTACGGCCATCATCTAGGGTCAAGCTAGCCACACGATGCGTTTTCATTGAAATACCCCTCTCGCTTTCCATGTCTTGAACGTCGTATAAAAATTAAACCGTCTGAAGCAATTCGAGCACCGCATGCGGCCCACCATCAGCAAAATTACTTTTCGAATTAGCAATCGCCTCCCATAAGAGAGGGTCTGGCATGTCCAACAGTGAATCAAATTCAGTTTGCTGCATCTCATCTAAATTTAGATAATATTTCTCAACGAATCTATTTAACAAAATATCAAGCTCTAGCAAGCCTCGTCGACAACGCCAGCGTATGCGTTTCAATTCCCTCACAGCGCACGCTTTATCATTAAGGTTTTTATTTTTTCTATGGCTGCAGCTGGATTCAAGCCTTTTGGGCACACGTCCACACAATTCATAATTGTATGACACCGAAATAATCGATACGGATCCTCTAAGTCATCAAGGCGCTCGCCCGTCTCTTGATCGCGGCTGTCCGCAATAAAGCGATAGGCCTGCAGTAGTCCAGCTGGGCCAACAAACTTATCCGGGTTCCACCAAAATGATGGGCACGCGGTAGTACAACAGGCGCACAAGATGCATTCATACAGGCCATCTAATTCAACACGTTGCTCTGGCGACTGCAGCCGCTCCGTTTCCGGAGGTGGGTCATTATTGATCAGATAGGGTTTAATGGAACGATACTGCTTAAAAAACTGCGTCATGTCTACGATTAAATCACGTATTACCGGCAAGCCAGGCAATGGGCGCAGCTCAATGGGCTGCCTTAAACCAGATATTGGCGTAATACAAGCCAGCCCATTGCGTCCATTGATATTCATTGCATCAGATCCACACACCCCTTCACGACAGGATTTACGTAAACTCAAACTATCATCTTGCTCTCTAAGCAAAAGTAGCGCGTCTAATAGCATCATGTTGCCGGCGTTAACATTCAACTCATAGCTTCGCATATGAGGATACTCATCAATTTCTGGGTTATATCGATAAATTTTAAATTTCATAATTTGATTATCTTACTGCTAGTCTCACAACACCCCATTTATGTTGGTTACCATACAAATGCATTGACCCAGAAGCTGGCCGCAAGTACATCTAACTCTAAATTAATACACTCGCGCCTTCGGTGGGAACGATTCCCCGGTTAGCGGCTTGAGTCGAACCGGCTTGTAATCCAACCTTTGCCCTTTGCTAAAATACAAAGAGTGTCTCAACCACTTATCATCATCTCGCTCCGGGTGATCTTCTCGGGCATGGCTGCCTCGACTTTCTTTCCTTGCTGCTGCAGAAACCATAGTGGCCTGAGCTACCTCAATCAAATTATCCAGCTCAAGCGCCTCAACACATGCAGTATTAAACACTCTACTCTTATCCTTAATCACGGTATGTTTAGCGCGCTCGACAACTGCACGAATTTTTTCAACTCCGTCATTAAGTAATTCTGGAAAACGAAATACACCGCAATGATTTTGCATGACATGTCGCATTTCTGCCCCAACATCAGGCACGCTCTCACCATTTTTTTGCGATCTTAATCTCGCAAGGCGAGTCAAGGAAAGCTCTGCGGCGTCCTCTGGTAAAGATTTTTGATGTGGATTACGCTTCAGATCTTCAATAATTTGTCGCGCCACCTCACGTCCAAACACCAGCAAATCCAATAATGAATTGCAGCCCAGTCGGTTGGAGCCATGTACTGACACGCACGCACACTCACCAACCGCATAAAATCCCTGAACAACCTCTTCTGGTCCAGTCTTGTATGGGGCAACCACCTGGCCATGGTAGTTGGTAGGAATGCCGCCCATCATGTAATGAGCAGTGGGCGCCACTGGAATAGGAGCGACAGCTGGATCGATATTTGCAAACCTTAGAGAGATGTCCCGAATGCCGGGAAGACGTTGACGAATAACAGCATCGCCCACATGATCAACCTTCAAAAGAACGTGGTCTCGGAGCGCTCCGCAGCCCCTTCCCTCTTTAATTTCAGTGGCAATGGCACGCGATACAACATCTCGACTGGCCAAATCCTTGGCGTTGGGCGCATACCGCAACATAAAACGCTCACCTTGATTATTCACAAGATAGCCACCCTCGCCCCGAACACCCTCTGAAATCAGTACGCCTGCACCATAAATACCGGTTGGATGAAACTGAAAAAATTCCATATCCTCTAATGGGATATCGGCCCGAGCTGCCATGCCCAAGCCATCCCCAGTATTAATATACGCATTGGTGCTTGTCTGAAAAATTCGAGCAGCACCCCCCGTAGCAAAGAGTGTGGCACGTGCCTGAAAAATCATCACTTCACTTGTTTCTATTTCCATAGCCACAACACCAAGCACATCCCCATCTTGATCTCGAATCAAATCCAAAGCCATCCACTCAACAAAAAAATTTGTATCGGTCTGCATATTTTTTTGATACAGCGTGTGCAGCAAGGCATGGCCGGTTCGGTCAGCAACAGCGCACGCCCTTTGCACGACATTTTTGCCGTAGTTTTGCATATGCCCGCCAAACGAACGCTGATAAATCTTTCCGTTTTCCAGGCGGTCAAAGGGCATGCCGAAATGCTCAAGCTCGTAAATCACTTCTGGTGCGGCGCGACACATAAATTCAATGGCGTCCTGATCTCCAAGGTAATCGGATCCTTTTACCGTGTCATACATGTGCCAGTGCCAATTATCTTCATTGATGTTACCCAATGATGCCGCAATGCCACCCTGCGCTGCCACCGTATGAGATCGCGTTGGGAATACCTTGGATAGTACGGCTACTTTTAGGCCTGCCTCAGATAACGCCAAAGCTGCACGCATCCCAGCGCCTCCGGCCCCAACAATTACAACGTCAAAGGTACGTTTTACCACTGCCATCATGCCCCCACAGAATTTGCACCACCCAAACAGAGTACAGCAGCAGCAGCACTACAGCCAGAACATATATGACGAGACGCACTCTTGCTGACTTAACGTAATCCATGACGATATTGCGCACCCCAATCCATGCATGGTAAAAAACGGACACCCAAAACAATAAAGAGATCGCACGCATCCAGAAACCAGAGAACAACCATCTCCACATGTCGTGATCAAGGCCAACCCAGGTATTTTCTTGAATATAAGAATGTAGCACCACAAAGCACACCACAAAAATGATGTAGGTCACCATCAATACAGCCGTCACACGCTGCATCAACCAATCCCGTATACCGTAATGTGCTCCGGTTACAACGCGGCCTACCATAGCCACACCCCTCCCAACGCAGTCAAACCTAGACTCACAGATAGCACCCATCTGCTACTGGTGCGCGCCTGAGATAAATTCAAACCAAGATGCATGTTCATCAAAAGATGGCGAATTCCAGCACACACATGATGCATCAATGCCCATAGAGCAACGATTAAAAGTGCCTTACTTATTGGATATCGCAGCGTTTCGGTTAATCGAGTGTAACTTTCAATGGTAAGCAGACTATCTTGTAACATCATCAAAAAGAGTGGCAACATCAAAAACAATGCCAGACCGCTGATGCGATGCAACAATGAAACAAGGCCTGGCACAGGCAGCCTTATCAGGCGTAAGTTAAAATATATAGGACGCTTTTTTTTCATCAGTACGCGTAAAAGTAAACAATACTGTCATATTGCACTCGGCAATCAACCCACCAGGTCGGCACCGATATCTGACGTCAGCATCTACCTTTGATCCCAGACATCGAGAGAAAAATCTTAAGTTAGCAACACCTCTTGGAATCTATTCGCTAAGATAATAATATCAAGAGATGCTCATCAAACCCTTTAAATACCTAGGAATATTATCTACGTAGCGAGTGGCGTTGGCATGCAAAGCCAGCACCTCTGCTGCAGTCAAGCTACGTAACACCTTGCCCGGCGAACCCACAACGAGGGAATTGTCAGGAATAATCATTCCTTCCGTAATTAATGTATTGGCGCCCACCAGGCAATTCCGTCCAATGACGGCATGATTAAGGATGGTACTGCGAATACCAATTAAGCTACCATCTCCAACAGTGCAGCCGTGCAGCATCGCTAAATGACCCACAGTAACCTTGTTACCAATTATAACGGGTGCCCCGGGATCGGTATGTAACACTGCGCCATCTTGGATGTTACTACCTTCACCTATACGAATACACTCATTATCACCACGTATCACCACATTAAACCAAACACTGACATTAGCTTCCAGGATAACTGAGCCAATCACGCTGGCATTTGGCGCAATAAAGTGCTGCTGCCCATGTAATTTCGGTATGCAATCTGCCAAAGAATAGAGCATGCTAAATTAGTCGAGCGCCGTCATGCCGGCTTGTGCAATTTTTCCATCTTCAGGCGAACGCACACCACTAACCCCAAGCCCACCAATGATTTGATTTTGACGCCTGAGTGGTACGCCTCCTTCCGCTGGAAGGACGCCAGGCAAAGACAAGTGCACCAAACGACCACCCATTACCGCATCTTCAGTAACCTTGGTTGCCCTCTGAAAAGCAACGGCTGCACGAGCCTTTTGAATCGCTATTTCAATGCTACCAAACTGAGTGTCATGGTTGCGCTGCAGGTAAAGCAAATGACCGCCATCATCCACAATAGCAATCACCACCTTCCAGTCATTACGCAAAGCCTCGATCTCAGCAGCGGCAGCAATTTTTCTTGCATCGTCAAGCGTGAGAATAGGTTTGCTGATCATACTTTTTCAGCCAAGGCTTCAAATATGCGATCACTTATGCTATTCACACTACCTATGCCAGGAATATTAATATACTGCGGGGCATGCGTATCACCGGAGCTTCCCCAAGAAATATAGTATTCAACAAGCGGTTTGGTTTGCTCATGATAAACCTTGAGACGCGTCTTAACGGTATCCGCTTGATCATCTGGACGCTGCGTTAACTCCTCTCCAGTTAGGTCGTCTTTTTTGGGCACCTTTGGTGGATTAAAGGTTGTGTGGTAGGTGCGCCCGGAGGCTAAGTGCACAAGACGGCCGTCCATACGCTGAACTATATCGCTGTCCGGAACCTCAATCTCAACCACGAAATCAATATCGATACCCGCATTTTTTATTGCCTCTGCTTGTCGAATGGTGCGCGGAAAACCATCTAGCAAAAAACCACTCTCGCAATCCGATTCTTGGATTCGCCCTGTCACCAAACGAATAATGGTTTCATCTGGCACCAGCTCACCTGCGTCCATAACCCTTTTGATATCTCGTCCAAGTTTAGTATCGAGCTGAACCGCTGCACGCAACATATCTCCGGTTGAGATTTGCTGAATATTAAATCTTTTTTTAATGATACTCGCCTGAGTACCCTTCCCGGCACCGGGTGCCCCCAGCAATATTAATTTCATGACTTTGACCCATGTATTTTGTCTTTCATTATACGCTGACCATCATAAAGTTTACGGGTGACATGCAGGTCTCGCTCCGTATCAACACCACCATGAGGCGTCTCAGCGCTAATCGTAACTCCGATTTTATATCCATACCACAGTGCGCGTAACTGTTCTAATGCCTCAATTTTCTCAATTGCGACAGGATCCAGCTTGCAAAAAATTCGTAAAAAGCTAGCGCGGTAGGCATATATACCTATGTGCCCAAGCGCCGCAACATTTCGCATCAAATCTGGGTCTTGAGCATCTCTTGGAAATGGAATTGACGCACGACTAAAATAAAGAGCATTCTCCTGTTTATCCAAGATCACCTTTACCACATTAGGATTGCACATCGTTTCCTTATCCTGAATAGGATGGCACGCAGTAGCAATGGCGCACTCCGGGTGCGTATCTAAATGTTGCACCACAGCATGAATTAGCACGGGTGAAATCAATGGTTCATCGCCCTGGACATTAACCACAATGGTGTGGTCTGGCCATGCGAGTTTATCAATCACTTCGGCTATACGATCGGTGCCGCTGATATGATGAGCACCTGTCAGGCAAGCCTCATAACCATGCTTATGAGCTGCAGCCATGACGGACTCATGATCGGTAGCAATCAGAACTTGTTGCGCGCCACTTTTCGCAGACTGCTCTGCAACTCTTATCACCATTGGTTTCCCGGCAATATCAAGCAATGCCTTACCTGGCAAGCGAGTGGAGCCAAAACGTGCCGGTATTACCACGTTAAAATCCACCATCAGAAATTCTCTATTTCTTTTGGATCAAGATTGCGCGCTTCATCTGTCAGCATTACCGGGATACCATCTTGTATAGGAAATGCCAAGCGATCCACCTTGCAGATTAACTCCTGCTCCGTCTTCCGATAAATCAGCGAGGACTTGCACAACGGACAAACCAATATTTCAAGCAACTTAGTGTCCATCAAAGGAAGGCCTTTCTAATATTTTATTAATAAGCAATGAGTCGTTTAGTTGCGCATTCACGCGTAAGACCCAAAATCTTTCATTGGCAAACGAAGTGCATTTCACCGCATCCTTCTCCGTCATAAATATTGCATCCGCATCAGGATAATCCAAGTCAGTCGATGTAAAATTATGATGATCCGGGAAAGCTTGAATTCGCGTGTCTAAGCCAAGTCCATTTAGGTGAGTAAAAAAACGCTGCGGATGTCCAATCCCAGCAATGGCGTACAGCCGCTGACCATAAAAATTCATGGCTTTAGCTGACTTGCCTGGGTTAAGTAAATTGTAAAAACTTTCCCCCTGTAGTTGCATGCCATATTGATTCATGGCGACCACACCTCCGTTAATCACTACAGCATCTACCTGGGCCAAGCGTGAAAGCGGCTCGCGCAATGGGCCAGCCGGTAACATCAACTTGTTACCGAAGCGGCTCACGCCATCCACCACCGCAATCTCAAAGTCACGATGCAAGTGATAATGCTGCAACCCATCATCACTAAGTAGGATGTCACATTCTGGATGACGTAATAAAAGCGCCTGCGCAGCGCCAACTCGATCACGCCCCACCCAAACTGGGCACAGTTTACGCTGAGCCATTAGTACTGGCTCATCACCAACTTCGCTTGGATTGCTTGAGTCACACACCATCATTGGGGAGATGCCGCTACCGCCATAGCCATGGCTAACAATGCCAGGGTGCCAACCCCTGTCAATTAATTGCTGAGCCAACCATAAAGTTAAGGGGGTTTTTCCGCTACCACCGACAGTAATGTTCCCCACTACGATGACAGGCACCGGCAATCTTGTTACAACCAAAATTCCACTACGATAAAGGGCGCGACGGATTACCACTAACATGTAAAATATGAAGCTCACAGGTAACAACAGACTGTGTAGTGCAGTGATGTGATTCCAGTATTTTGGTAGCCACCGCATTATTGCTTTGATCGTCCGTTATTTCCGGCTTGTGGTGAAGATGATGCGGCCATAACCCGCAAGACGAGCCGCTTCCATGAGATTAATGACGGACTGATGCGTGGCCTTGGCATCAGCATCAATCACAATATTTGGATCTTTCTGCCCTCCAGCTGCTGCACGCAAAGCTTGTGACATATTCTGCACACTGCTAAATGCCATGATTGAATCATTAATGGCGTAGCGTTCCGATGCATCTACCGATACATTGATTCTTTTTATTTGAGGGTCCGCCCCTTCGCCCACAGCCTGAGGAAGGTTGATATGCAATTCAGAAAATTTTGCATATGTGGTTGTTACCATCAAAAAAATTATAATCACCAAAAACACATCTATCATTGGGATTAAATTTATTTCTGGTTCGTCACGCACGCGGTCACGCTGAAAGTTCATAACTTAATCTCGATGCACATCATGCACAACTTTAATTAATTTAATTGCCTGCTGCTCCATCTCGATAACCAATGTGTCGACCCTGGTTCTAAAGTATCGATAAAAAATCATGCTTGGGATTGCCACCATCAGACCGAAAGCTGTATTGTACAAAGCTATAGAAATCCCATGTGCAAGTGCAGCAGAGCTATTTTCAATCGAATTCTGCACACCAAATATCTCAATCATTCCAACTATTGTGCCAAACAACCCCAAAAGTGGACTTATTGAAGCAATCGTTCCCAGCGCGGCGAGGAAGCGTTCCAATTCATGTGAAACAACACGCCCCTCCTCCTCAATGGATGCCTTCATTACTGAAGATGAGCCCTTAGTGCTCTTAAGTCCGGCAGCTAAAACGCGACCCAGTGGGGACCCCGCCTCCAGGCGATGGAGCATGGCATCATTGACACCGTGATGCCGAATCTCAATCTTCAAATCATCTAGCAGGCCAAGGGGGGAAACTCTTTGGCTACGCAAAGCTATCAATCGCTCCACAATCAGTGCAACAGCAATCACAGACGCTATTATCAAAAACCAAATTGGCCAGCCGGCCGCCTCTACAATACCAAACACTAGCTTTCTCCAAGTCAATTCAAGTTACCAGAACCGAACTCTATCTGGTCATACCTATTTGAGCAACATTCCTGCTAATCTCTTTGCATCCTCATTACACCCTCTATTTATCGACGCGACGACCGCCAGCGTTGCTGGCAAACATCGATTGATGGCACACTAGCGCATCACCTTATTTTCAGCATGAGAAACGCTCCATCAAAAAACTTAAATGTAATTAATTTTTAAAACCGAGCAAAAGTATGCCTGTCTTAATTTAATACATTAAACTTCGTCATGACACATGAACGGTAGCGCCATTTTCAATACAACGCCATCTTAACGAGTATGCCAACATGATCATCAAATCAATCACAGCCAATGGAAGTCATGTATTTAGCGTAAGCGAGCTGACCTTAACGGCGAAACAGACACTAGAGAATGGCTTGCCACTCCTGTGGGTGCGCGGGGAAATATCAAATTTTGTCTGTGCCGCCTCCATGCATTGGTATTTTTCCCTAAAAGACAAGCACGCACAGGTGCGCTGCGTTATGTTTTGTCACAAAAACAAGTATCTCGATTGGTTACCCAGCAATGGCATGCAGATAGAGGTTTTGGCTCTAGCCACTCTATATGAAGCTCGTGGAGAATTTCAATTAACGCTAGAAAAAATATGTCCAGCTGGGTTTGGCTTGCTGCACGACGCCTTCGAGGCCCTTAAGCGAAAACTTGAAGCTGAGGGGCTGTTTGATTCTGCACGAAAAAGATTGCTACCATCTTACCCAGCGCAAATTGGTATCGTTACCTCTCCACAAGCGGCCGCCCTAAGAGATGTATTAATCACTCTGTCCAAACGCATGCCGGGGATACCCGTCATCCTGTATCCAACCCCAGTTCAAGGGGGTGGGGCAGCACAACAAATCGCTCAAACCATAAAGTTGGTCAACGAGCGTGCAGAATGCGACGTACTCATAATCTGTCGTGGCGGTGGAAGTATTGAGGATTTATGGGCCTTCAATGAAGAAGTTGTAATCCGTGCCATCTGCGCTAGTCGTATTTTAACGGTGAGCGGCATTGGTCATGAAACCGATTCAACCATTTCTGATTTTGTTGTTGACCAGCGTGCTGCCACGCCCACCGCAGCAGCACAACTCATTACACCGGAGCGTCAGCATTTATTACAGCGCACACAACATTTTTCTCAACGATTAGTGCGGGGGCAGCAGCGCCAACTAGAGCGCTTATCGCAGCAATTAGATTACCTACAGCTTCGTCTGACACGTCCAGCGGAACAAGTGCACAAGAGAATACAACTTCTTGGTCACCTGCAACAACGACTGCGAATGGCATTACGGCACACCTTGCAAGAGCAGCAATGGCTCTGGCAATCATTACAGCAACGCCTACCCACACCACTATTAAATATTCAAATATGTAGCGCACATAACAGAAGGATTGCTCGTCATTTACTGGAGACCACACAGCGCATAATGGAGCGCCATCACTCACATTTAAACAATCTACAGCAACACCTAGATCATCTCGATCCACAGCAAGTTTTGGCGCGTGGATACAGCATGGTAAGCGATGTAGATGGGAAAATTGTCTTGGCCAGCTCTGGCTTAACCATAGGCGCACATCTTGATATTACTTTTGCGCAAGGTCGAGCATACGTAGAAATAAAAGAGAAATTCACAGATAAGCATGCAAATATAAGCACGCACGTATAAGGCACAGGAATGTAACCAATTAAAAATAAACGTATTTCATAATAAAATGCCAAAAATACCGCATATTGAATAATCCGGTCAGCCGGCTACAAGTTGATTAAATGAACGGTTTTAGGGTAAAATCGACCTTTAATTGTAAACAAGCTAGGGAAATAATTATGGCTCGCGTCTGTCAGGTAACGGGGAAGCGCCCGATGGTTGGGAATAACGTATCTCACGCCAACAACAAAACAAAGCGTCGTTTTTTGCCAAATTTGCAACGTCGTCGCCTGTGGGTTGAAACCGAAAATCGCTGGGTATCCTTGCGTCTTACCAATGCCGGATTACGCACAATTGATAAGAACGGTATCGATGCAGTGCTCTTTGAGATGCGTGCACGTGGTGAAAATATTTAAGAGGGTTAAAAAAAATGCGTGAAAAAATTAAACTCGAGTCCAGCGCTGGCACTGGTCACTTTTACACAACAGATAAAAATAAGCGCACCACACCAGAGAAGCTTGAAATCAAAAAATTTGATCCAGTTGTGCGCAAACACGTACTCTACAAGGAAACAAAACTCAAGTAAAAATATAGGTGTGGCCTTGCCGCCACCCTGTCATTGTTATGCGTAACAGCGTAGCCTTCTAGAGAATTCCCGCAACACCGCAACACCACTACCTTCCGCCCTATGACACCAATCCTCTAATTGCTGTACCAATTGGTCTTTGGTATCCGACGATTCATGCCAAATAGAAACCAACTCTTGGCGCAGAGTGTAGGTCATCTGCAGAATAGCGCTGGACTTAATCACCACATTAAGTTTTATTTTTTGCTGCTCTGTCAAGAGCCTCTCATCCAAATGCAGCCAGTGCCTGATACGCGCCACATCAATCTTATCTAAAGTCACCAATTGAAGACGGGCCATTTCTGCAGCATATATATTTTTTAATAATTTTGCATATCTGGCGGCCACCTCATAGCGATTAGCTATGACAGCATGCAATGTCTCCAGATCACATGATGCCTTGGCTTCAATGAGGATCACTCGTGGAGGGCGCCTCTTGACCTTTGCCATTCCAAGTGCCTGAAGCACACATATATAAAACCAGCCGATATCAATCTCGTACCATTTATTGGATAGTTTTGCAGATGACGCGTATGTATGGTGATTGTTATGCAATTCCTCACCTCCAATAAAGATGCCCCACGGTACGATATTAGTGGATGCGTCTTCTGTGTGAAAATTTCGATAGCCCCAATAATGCCCAATGCCATTAACAATTCCAGCCGCATTAATGGGTATCCAAGCCATCTGCGCAGCCCATATTGTCAAGCCAATCGGGCCAAACAAGAGCACGTCAAGCATAAGCATAAGCACAATACCTAATTCGCTCCGTCCGCTATAAATATTACTTTCCAACCAATCATCTGGTGTGCCGTGGCCATATGTTGCCAATGTCTCTAGGTTCCTTGCTTCTTGTTGATAGAGGGCGGCACCCTCCAGCAAAACCTTCTTGATGCCCAAAACTATTGGACTATGCGGATCATCAGCCGTCTCACATTTGGCGTGGTGCTTTCGATGAATCGCAACCCACTCTTTTGTAATAATCGCAGTGGTTAGCCACAACCAAAATCGAAAGAAGTGACTGGGGATGGCGTGTAGACTTAAGGCTCGGTGTGCCTGATGGCGATGCAAAAAAATAGTAACGGATGCAATGGTAATCTGAGTCAAGATTAATGCAACTATCACATAACCCCACCATGGCAAGTCAATCAAGCCTAAAAACATTTACCGCCCTCCACGAAAAGTAAAATTCAAAACCAATCTTGAATGCATAGGTCGATCATCCCGACACAAACCAAGATCATTAAATCATCGCCCAGGCTTTGGCGTCCTTGTAGGCAGAGAAAACTTGTACATCTGCATCCACAAATATACGCGACAGCCAGGCCTGCCATGTGATCCACTGATCATCAGTAACCACCGCAATTTTTTTAAAATCATGCAGATGCTCACGATTAAAGAATCGCACTTCCTCCCACGCCACATCCACCGTATAGCCAAGCATATCTCTCAGATCAAGCAATAGGTTGGTTGCACTAGACGACCTAAGCATATCTAGCGCGCGTTCCTCAAATTGATTAAAGTCAGCTAGGGTAAACTCGCCCAACACTGCAACATCAAGCAAGGTTGTGGTCTGCTCTATTGCGATCATAGCTCAATCCTCCACTAATTAATTTATACGCTACACTTAAATTGACTCCAGATCGCATTCCAAATACCTACACACCTCCACCCAGATAAGGATCAAGCTGGCGTCGTATAAATTTATGAAAATGCAGCAAACCGTCCTCGGTCGGAGATTGATATGGCCCAAACTCTTCGATGCCGTTCTCATGTAGCCACTTGCGTCCCTGATGCATCTTCAAACAGATCTTATCATCTTCAAGCGCAGTTTCACGGTAGGCCGCCTTTTCCGCCTCAACGAAATCACGTTCGAACAATACTATATCTTCAGGGTAATAAAATTCCACGATATTCGTGCAAGAATTAGCCCCTCGCGGGATGACGGTACTGACTATCAGTGTATTGGGGTACCATTCAACCATAACATTTGGATAGTAGGTCAGCCAGATCGCGCCATACTTTGGCAAGACGCCATTGTTGTAGCGCAGCACCTGCTCCTGCCACTTTCCATAAACAGAGCTCCCGGCCTTCCGGAGGCCCTGATCAATGCCCACAGCCTGTATGCTGTACCAATCACCGAACTCCCAACGTAGATCATCGCAGTTAACAAATTTACCCAACCCAGGATGAAATGGTGCAACATGGTAGTCTTCTTGATACACCTCAATGAAGGTCTTCCAATTAAACGCATATTCATCAATCTCCACGCGATCAAGCTGATGATTTGAAAAATCAAACTCCTTGAATATTGGAATATTCATTAAGTCTTTAGCAACATCACGCTTACCCGCGAATTGCAAGCCATTCCAGTGTTGCAATGAAGTCTGTTTTAGATGTAGGCAAGGATTTTGAGGGAACCGTGGCGCGCCCAGCAGTTGACCGTTCATCTGATACGTCCAGCGATGCAATGGGCACACAATATGTTTTGCGCTACCGCGCCCCTCTAGCATGGTAGCTTGACGATGGCGGCAGATATTGGAAAGTAGCTGCACTCCACCTTCATTGCGAACCAGCATCTTGGCGTTATCCATCCAACTCAAAACATGATAATCACCAACGTTTGGCACCAACAGCTCGTGCCCAACATACCCAGGCCCGCTGTCGAATAGCACACGCTGCTCAATCTCCAAGATCTTTGGATCAAAATACCAACACAGCGGGGGCTGTCTGTGCACTTTAGTTGGATTGTAAAAATCAGCAATCTCAGTCACACCAACACATTCCTTATAAAATTAAGCACGCCAGAAGATCCAATTTCCTATTGTCCCCCAAAATAACAAGGGTGGGCAACAGCAAGCGAATCGCACCCACCAATTAGAGGGGCTTTATTTTTGATTAACCACTTGGGCTGCCCTTATGCTGTCAATGGAGCCGCTAAGTCGTATGCACCCCCCATCAACCCAGAGTTGCAATTAAATCAAAGCAACCAATGACATCCATCCTTAATTATTTAACCGAGTTCGTGTAATAATTTTGTAACAAAAAACCATTACAATCCTTCTCGGAAAGACGTTATCCACCAATATTTAACATAATATATTGAAAATAAAAGGATTATATGAATAAAATAAAATCGTTACTGTGTGTATTCTGGCTTGCTGCCTCCTCGTTGTTATCGGTTGGCGTTGCCGCTACCAATCTGACTGGCGCAGGCGCCACATTCCCCTACCCAATTTATGCAAAATGGGCAGACACCTACAAAACGCAAACTGGCATCGCCCTAAACTATCAATCTATCGGCTCTGGCGGTGGCATCAAACAAATTATTGCCAAAACAGTTGATTTCGGCGCCTCAGACATGCCACTGGAAATCAAAGAGCTAGACAAGAATGGACTAATGCAGTTTCCGGCGGTAATAGGTGGGGTGGTGCCCGTTATTAACATAGCAGGTATCGCAACCGGTCAGCTCAGACTGGACGGGAAAGTATTAGCTGATATTTTCCTTGGGAAGATTACAAAATGGAATGATCCGGCACTATTGGCACTAAATACTACGGTCAAGTTGCCCGATGAAACTATCACCGTAATCCATCGTTCCGATGGCTCTGGAACCACATTTGTTTTTACAAATTATCTATCCAAAATAAGCCCGTCATGGAAATCAACGGTGGGTGAGGGTACCGCCGTCTCTTGGAAGGTCGGCACTGGTGGAAAGGGTAACGAAGGTGTTGCCTCTTACGTGCAGCGCATAAAAAATTCTATCGGTTACGTTGAGTACGCCTACGCACTACAAAACAAAATGGCCTACACGCAGCTAAAGAATCAGAGCGGTCAGTTTGTTAAGCCAGACGATGCTTCGTTCAAGGCCGCTGCCACCCACGCCAACTGGGAAAGCGCACCTGGCTTTTACGAACTACTAACCAACGAGCCCGGTAAGGAAAGCTGGCCCATTACGGGCGCCACCTTTATCTTGATGCACAAGGTACAGAACAAGCCAGAAACGGCCAAGGAGGTGCTTAAATTCTTTGATTGGGCCTACAGCAACGGTGGGGGGATGGCGGAAGCCCTAGACTACGTACCAATCCCTGAAACACTTCAGAAGCTGGTACGTGCCGCATGGAAATCACAACTAAAAGACAGTAAGGGCAAGGCTATTGAAATGAGATAACATACGCAAACACAATTTATTAATTGCACGGAGATTCGTCTCCACTGCCTCAATAAGTCAGCAGCGCATTCCAAGTAAACTATGCCGACATTTTTACGCGATGCGCATATGAAGCGCCACAATCTACTGGACATCCTGTTCCGTAATGTCACTCGCTTATCTGCATTTATCGTTCTCATGCTGCTTCTTGCGATACTAATATCGCTAGTAATCGGCAGCATGCCATCCATCAAAACCTTTGGACTTAAATTTCTAGCCAGTCCAAACTGGGATCCAGTTTCAGGTGATTTTGGAGCACTCGTTCCCGTGATTGGCACACTAGCGACATCCGCCATCGCTTTGTTGATCGCCATTCCAGTTAGCTTTGGAATTGCACTTTTTTTAACGGAAATGTCGCCACCCTGGTTGCGCCGTCCGCTCGGCGTTGCCATTGAGTTACTGGCTGGCATTCCTAGTATTATCTATGGCATGTGGGGGCTGTTTGTGTTTGCTCCATTTTTTGCTGATCACATTCAGCCATGGCTGATTCAAAAACTTGGCCCACTTCCCATATTTGGGCCATTATTTCAAGGCATTCCAATGGGAATCGGTATGCTTACCGCAGGTATTATTTTGGCCATCATGGTCATCCCATTTATCGCCTCAGTCATGCGAGATGTATTTGAAGTGGTCCCCACTCTACTCAAAGAATCCGCATACGGCCTAGGCTCGACAACATGGGAGGTGGTATGGCACGTTGTCTTGCCATACACAAAAATCGGTGTAGCCGGTGGAATCATGCTGGGCTTGGGTCGTGCGCTAGGCGAAACCATGGCAGTCACCTTTGTTATTGGTAATGCGCACCAGCTAAGCACGTCCCTGCTCATGCCTGGCAATAGCATCTCTTCGGCACTCGCCAACGAATTCAATGAAGCGGTTGGTGAGTTATATACCTCAGCACTAGTTGAGCTTGGCTTAATCCTATTCCTAATCACTTTTATAATATTATCGTTAGCACGTTATATGCTACATGTACTAACAAAGCGTGAAGGAGTGGTGGCCTAATCATGCTGACACTTTATACACGCCGGCGTCTGATAAATATATTTGGCCTTGGCATATCGGCTATAGCCATGCTGTTTGGCTTACTTTGGTTGACTTGGATTTTATGGACACTATTGGCAAAAGGATTGTCCCAGCTATCCCTAGCAACGCTCACCCAAATGACTCCGCCGCCAGGCAGCGCAGGCGGCTTACTCAACGCCATTGTAGGCAGCCTAATGATCACATCTCTCGCTGTAGTGATTGGCACCCCCATCGGCATACTAGCCGGGACCTATCTCGCTGAGTTTGGTAAGCGCGGTTGGTTGGCGCCGATTACACGCTTTATTAACGACGTATTACTTTCTGCGCCGTCTATCGTGATTGGCTTGTTTATATATGAAATATACGTCATAAAAATTGGGCACTTCTCTGGATGGGCTGGCGCACTGGCATTGTCTATACTGGTTATTCCGATCGTCATTCGCACCACCGAAAACATGTTGCGCTTGGTACCAAATACTTTACGAGAAGCCGCGGCTGCACTAGGCGCGCCTCAGTGGAAGGTGATAAATCTGGTTACCCTGCGTGCTGCACGAGCCGGCATCATAACCGGTGTGCTACTAGCTGTGGCACGCATCAGTGGAGAGACCGCACCCCTACTCTTTACGTCACTCAACAATCAATTCTGGAGTAATGACATGAGTCAGCCAATGGCCAATCTACCGGTAGTTATTTTTCAATTTGCAATGAGCCCCTATCAGGATTGGCAAAGTCTTGCCTGGGCTGGCGCACTACTTATAACATTCAGCGTTCTATCGCTCAACATTCTTGCACGAGTCCTGTTTCGCCAAGGCTCGACAAGCTCCCATTAAGAGCGTACCCCAATGAGCACCGATAAGATAATCACCCCGAAGTTAATCGTACGCGACTTAAATTTTTATTATGGGACCGAGCGTGCCCTAAAGGACATCAGTTTCACCATACCGGAAAAAATGGTAACCGCATTTATTGGTCCATCCGGCTGCGGCAAGTCCACCATGCTGCGCACATTCAATCGGATGTACGAGCTTTATCCGAAGCAAAAGGCTACTGGCGAAATTTTTCTAGATGGTGAAAATATTCTAGATAAAAAACAAGATCTAAATACCTTGCGTGCAAAAATTGGCATGGTATTTCAAAAGCCAACTCCGTTCCCTATGTCCATCTATGAGAACATTGCTTTTGGTGCAAAGCTCTATGAAAATCTTAGCCGTCACGACATGGACGAGCGTGTAGAGTGGGCGTTACGCAAGGCAGCACTATGGACAGAAGTAAAAGACAAACTCAAGCAAAGTGGCACCAGCCTTTCAGGCGGTCAGCAGCAACGCTTGTGCATTGCGCGGGCCATTGCTGTGAAACCGAAAATATTGTTACTCGATGAGCCAACATCTGCATTAGATCCGATCTCAACCGCACACATAGAGAAATTGATTGATGAACTCAAAGCAGAGTTTACCATTGTGATTGTCACGCACAACATGCAGCAAGCAGCACGGGTGTCAGACTGTACAGCCTACATCTACATGGGGGAGCTCATTGAATTCGGAGAAACCCGCACAATCTTCACCAATCCAAAACGTAAAGCAACGGAGGATTACATTACGGGGCGATTTGGTTAACCGCATATTGCCTGTATTAATCTAACCAGCCAATACACTATTTATGAAAAAGTCGCAGGCCATTGGCACGCCACTCAGTCGATCTTCCACAAAAGTTATGCTACTTGGCAGTGGGGAGCTTGGTAAAGAGGTCATTATTGCATTTCAACGTTTTGGAATAGAAACCATCGCGGTCGATCGCTACCCCAATGCACCTGGGCATCAAGTCGCACATCGCTCATACACAATAGACATGGCCAATGCCGCGGCATTACGTGAGCTTATCAAGCACGAACAGCCAGATATTATCGTGCCGGAAATCGAAGCGATTGCTACCGATGTTTTAATAGAAATTGAACGGGATGGTGTTGCACGCATTATTCCAACCGCACGTGCCGCTCAGCTCACCATGCATCGAGAGGGAATTCGTCGCCTTGCAGCAGAGACATTAAAGCTACCCACCTCTAACTATGCTTTTGCCAGTAGCCTACAAGAGCTACGTGCGGCCATTGATGATGGGATTGGCTACCCATGCATAATAAAACCAGTTATATCTTCCTCTGGAAAGGGTCAATCTAAAGTTCACCATGCAGCAGAGGTTTCTATGGCATGGGATGCCGCTGCCAAGGGCGGTCGAGTAAATCAAGGGCGAGTAATAGTTGAGGGGGTCATCAATTTTGAATATGAGATCACTCAACTCACGGTGCGCTCCATGGGTGAGCACAATGAAATTGAGACTCACTTCTGTGAGCCAATTGGACACATCCAAATTAATGGGGACTACGTTGAAAGCTGGCAGCCACAGATAATGTCAGAGCTGGCCTTAGAGCGTACGCGCGCAATTTCAAAAAAAATTACGGACAACCTAGGTGGTTTGGGTATCTTCGGGATCGAGCTATTTGTCAAAGGTGATGACGTATGGTTTAGCGAGGTAAGTCCACGCCCACACGATACCGGAATGGTAACAATGTGTAGCCAAATTCAAAATGAATTTGAACTACACGCTCGCGCCATACTTGGCCTGCCGGTAAATACCGCCTTACGAACTCCAGGGGCAAGCGCAGTTATTTATGGACAACTAGAGGGGACCTCAATTTCTTTCATTGGGGTAGACAACGCGTTACGCGTCCCACAAAGTGATGTACGCTTATTTGGAAAACCAGAGTCATTCCTCAAGCGGCGCATGGGTGTGGCGCTGGCCACCGGGATCGATACAGATGAGGCGAGAACGCGCGCAAAAATGGTTTGCCAGAGAATCACCACGGTGGACACCTAAGCGCCGCCCAAGGCCGGCCAACTCATTGCTGAAATTTAGCTCATGGCTATCAGGCCACGCAGGACATAAGGCAGGATGCCACCATGGCGGTAATAGTCCACCTCAATTGGGGTGTCAATCCTCAACAGAAGCAGGACTCTCTGCACGCTACCATCGGTACGTTTGATAATAAGGGGTACTTCTTGCTGTGGCTTGATGACGCCATCTATGCCAGTGAGGTCGAACGTCTCTTCACCGGTCAGCTTCAGTGATGCCACGCTATCATCCCCCTTAAATTGCAATGGCAGTACGCCCATTCCAACCAGATTGCTGCGATGAATCCTCTCAAAACTCTTTGCCACAACAGCCTTTACACCAAGCAACCTTGTTCCTTTTGCCGCCCAATCTCGAGATGAGCCAGTCCCATACTCCTCCCCCGCAAAAATTACAGTTGGCGTACCATCTGCAACATGGTGCATTGCAGCATCGTAGATCGTCACCTGCCTGCCATTGTAAAGAGTATGGCCACCCTCCACGCGACCTCCATCTGCATTAGGGGGAAGCATGAGATTTTTAATCCGCACATTGGCAAATGTGCCGCGTATCATAACCTCGTGATTGCCACGCCTAGCACCGTAGCTATTAAAATCTTGAATCGCCACCCCCTTGCTCTGCAAATACTCGCCGGCTGGAGTGGTCGATTTAAAACTACCCGCAGGACTGATGTGATCAGTCGTTACTGAGTCGCCAAAGATGCCGAGTGCCTTAGCGCCATAGATATTCTGGTTTTTTATAACGGTCATCCCAAAATCGTCTAGAAATGGTGGGGGCGCAATATAGGTTGAGTCATCCCACTGATATTGCTTTCCAATCGGGGCGGAAATCTTGTTCCATAGCGACAAGTCATGCGTCATATCGCTGTACGAATTACGATAAATTATTGGATTTTCGGCAAATTGCATCACCGCATGAATCTCCGCATTGCTCGGCCAGACATCCCTCAAATAGACATTCCGTCCAATCAGGTCAAGACCAAGCGGCTCCGTATCTAAATTGACATTTACCTTACCGGCAAGCGCGAAAGCAACCACCAGAGGAGGGCTAGCCAAGAAATTTGCCTTTATATTTGGATGGATACGTGCCTCGAAGTTACGGTTCCCAGACAAAACTGCTGCGGCAATAAGATCATTGGCGACAATGGTTTTTTCTATTTCTACACTCAGTGGTCCAGAGTTACCTATACAGGTAGTGCATCCATAGCCGACTAAACGAAAGCCAAGCCGCTCAAGGTAAGGAAGCAGTCCAGAATTGGTCAGATAATCAGTCACCACGCGCGAACCAGGCGCAAGAGATGTTTTAATGTGTGGCTTCACGCGCAAGCCCGCCTCTACTGCTTTTTTTGCCAGCAGGCCCGCCGCAAGCATTACACCCGGATTGGATGTATTGGTGCAGGAAGTGATAGCCGCAACCAACACATCGCCATGATGGATGTCCACCTTCTCAATCGCCACGACATTCCGAGACGCATCATCTCCTACCGGTGTGTTTGTAATTCTTCCAAGATCAGACAAATCTGTCGCGTAGCACTTATTTAAGTTCTCTGCTGGCTGATTAAAGCCACCCTCTTCAATTGATTTGCTAAATAAAGCATTGAAGTGTTCTTTCATCCCAGAAAGCAAAACACGATCTTGTGGACGCCTTGGTCCAGCCAGAGATGGCTGGATGCCACTCAAATCAAATTCAATTCTCTCGCTATAATCAACTGCGTCCTTGTCGGGTATACCATAAAGTCCCTGCGCCACGAAGTAAGACCGAAAAGCGTCCAGCTCCGCATCGCTACGCCCCGTATTACTCAAATAATCTAATGTTTTATCGTCTACGGGGAAAAAACCCATCGTCGCACCGTATTCAGGAGCCATATTTGCAATAGTGGCTCGATCTGGCACCGAAAGCTCTGCAGCACCTGATCCAAAAAATTCAACAAATTTCCCAACCACCTTGCGGCCCCTCAGCAACTCAGTAAGAGTCAAAACAAGGTCAGTTGCAGTAACCCCTTCACGCAGTCTGCCCGTTAGATGAACACCCACAACATCTGGCGTTAAAAAGTATATCGGTTGGCCAAGCATGCCGGCTTCCGCCTCAATGCCACCCACACCCCACCCAACCACACCAACACCATTAATCATAGTGGTGTGGCTATCCGTTCCCACTAATGTATCTGGATAATAAACGCCATTTTTTTTCAACACACCACGCGCCAGATACTCCAAATTTACCTGGTGCACAATACCAACTCCTGGCGGAACGACTTGAAACGTATTAAATGCCTGCATTCCCCATTTCATGAACTTATAACGCTCATTGTTACGCTCAAACTCCAGCTCCATATTTAACTTAAGCGCATTCGAGCTGTTGTAGTGATCCACCTGAATAGAGTGATCAACCACCAAATCAACTGGCACCAATGGCTCTACGATCATAGGATCTTTTCCCATCTTTGCGGCGGCATCTCGCATAGCAGCAAGATCGGCCAACAGCGGGATGCCTGTAAAATCTTGTAAAATAATACGTGCAACCACAAATGGAATTTCCTCTGTACGCACCGCATTCTGTTGCCAACCTGCAAGCTGACGAATATGTGCTTCACTGATTCTCTTGCCATCATAATTGCGCAACACCGCCTCCAGTATTATTCGGATGGACACCGGTAAGCGTGAGATATTCCCAAGCCCGGCCACCTCAAGTGCATTTAAAGAATAATATTGACCGACACCACCATCGGCAAGAGTAAAGGTTTGGTAACTATCGAACAAATTATGTGCCATAAGAGCCACTCCAAATTAAAATTTGCATATCAAGGATATATTTTCAGACTAAATGATTCGAAGTAAGACCGCAAGCCATGCTTACCTACGGCTGAGATTTTCACACCCCAGGTAAGCGAGCGCTCCAAGGCCTGCGGTGCGCCCACTTGCAAAGCAAGCGGTGAGTAGGTATCCGCCGGTAGGCGCTTCCCAGTCAAGCATTTCACCGGCACAAAACATGCCCGGCATCTCGCGCACCATCAATCTTTCGTCTAGCGCTTCAAAGGTCACTCCACCCGCACTACTAATGGCCTCACCAAGTGGACGTGGCGCAATAAGTCGTATCGGTAACGATTTAATTGCGCCGGCAAGGCGTTCTGGATTAACTAAGTCCAAGGCTGGCAAGGCTTCACGTAGCAGAGCTGCCTTTACCCCTTTGATGTTCAATCGACTTCTTAAGCGGTTAGTCAGCGATCTGGAGTCACGCTGATGCGTTAATTCACTAACTACGCGTGACAAATCTCTTCCTGGTGCCAAATCAAGATAAATAACCGCGGCTCCTGTTTTTGCAATTTCATCACGCAGGGGCGCAGACAAGGCATAAATTAACCCCCCCTCAAGTCCCGTTCTCGTAACCAGCAGATCTCCCTGTTGGCAATGCATTCTCCCGGATGCATCGGCATGGGTTACGGTCACCGACTTTACTGGATGCCCGGCAAAGTGAGTTTCAAAATATTCACTCCAACCAACATCAAAGCCACAATTTGCAGGTCGTAATGTCTCAACAGGAATCCCTCGCTGCGCGAGCAATGTAGTCCACGCACCGTCAGATCCAAGTCGCGGCCAGCTTCCGCCACCCAGAGCCAATACAACGGCATCGGCAGCTACCACACGCTCATCTTGTGGCGTTACAAAACGGAGCTCGCCAGCATCATTCCACCCATGCCAACGGTGACGCACATAAAAATTTACTCCTGAGTTACGCAAACGGCGCACCCAGGCACGCAATAGTGGTGCCGCTTTCATGTCGACTGGGAATACACGACCAGACGTGCCCACAAATGTCTCTATGCCAAGATTCCTCACCCACTCTCGCAAAACTTTCGGCCCGAAAGAGTTAACCACTGATTTAATTCCATTATCGTTCGCACCGTAACGAGAGATAAAGGCTTCCATCGGCTCGACATGCGTGATATTCACCCCACCTTTCCCCGCCATTAAAAACTTACGCCCCACAGATGGCATGGCATCATAAACATCAACACGCACTCCGCCCTCAATGAGCACCTCTGCAGCCATCAATCCGGCCGGACCCCCACCCACAATAACGGCAGATCGACCAGTCAAACCACCTGGACAATCCTCACTCGTCGAATGAATTTTATTTTTTAGCAAGCTTATAAAACATGTGTGAATGGAGATGTGCCCAGGCACCCAATATACACTGGCATTACTTGGTGGGCTTTATGGGTTGCAGTGCTTTCCATCTGAAAATTTAAGGCTACAGACAAACTTTATTTTAAAGACATACAATCAATGAACTCAACGTGATTGACTATGGATTGATATTCGATGCTTTTGCGTCACGCACTGCAGATGTGGGTACTAACTGATGGTCACTCACTATCTGAAAGAACACCTCATCACCCTTGACCATGCCAAGCTCACTGCGAGCGCGCTCCTCTATGGCCTCAGTGCCTTGCTTAAGGTCGCGCACTTCGGCATCCAACATCGCATTGCGCGCTTGAGTTTTGCGATTAGAATTTTTCTGCGTCTCAATCTTATAATTAAGGTCTAAAACCTTCAGCCAGCCACCCTTGCCAAGCCATAGCTGATACTGCAGCAACACAAGCAAAAATACCAACACTAGGGAGATCCAACGCATTCTTATTTGAGAAACAGTATTGGATTTACGATAACTGATAATAGGCGTCACGCCCGGGATAGTATACGTTACCCCCCATCTCTTCTTCAATGCGCAATAATTGATTATATTTTGCCATACGATCTGAGCGCGACATGGAGCCAGTTTTTATTTGCATGGCATTGGTGGCCACAGAAATATCGGCAATCATGGTGTCCTCGGTTTCCCCAGATCGATGTGAAATAATCGCAGTATAGCCAGCGCGTTTGGCCATCTCGATGGCAGCAAAAGTTTCAGTCAGTGTGCCAATTTGATTAATCTTAATCAGGATTGAGTTGGCCAGCCCCTGACGAATTCCTTCACGTAATATCTTTGTATTGGTTACAAAAACATCATCTCCAACCAATTGCACGTCTCCACCCAGGCGCTGGGTTAACAGCTTCCATCCAGCCCAATCATGCTCACTCATTCCATCCTCTATGCTAATCAATGGATATCGATCAACCCAATTGGCAAGATAATCAACAAATTGCGCAGAGGTAAGCCCCACGCCCTCTGACTTTAAGTGGTATAACCCATCTCTATAAAATTCAGAGCTTGCGCAATCCAAGCCGATTGCCACATCCGCTCCGGGCACGTAACCCGCCGCCTCTATGCCCTCCACGATCAATTTTAATGCGGCTTCATTGTTTGGCAGATTGGGTGCAAAGCCACCCTCATCACCCACGGTAGTTGGCATCCCTTTGTCATTGATTAATTTTTTCAAAGCATGAAACACTTCGGCACCGCAACGCAAGGCCTCATGAAAGCTCGCCGCCCCAACCGGGATAATCATAAACTCCTGCATATCAATATTATTGTTGGCATGTGCCCCGCCATTAATGATATTCATCATAGGGACGGGCATAGCCATTCGTCCCGCACCACCCAAATAACGATACAACGGCAGGTTTAACTCCTCCGCAGCAGCCTTTGCTACCGCCATAGATACCGCCAAGATAGAATTTGCACCCAAGCGTGATTTGTTCTCTGTGCCATCCAAATCGATCATAGTCTGATCAATAAATGCCTGCTCAGTAACCTCTAGCCCAATAACAGCTTCTGCTATTTCAGTATTGACGTTATTAATGGCCTTTAATACACCCATGCCACAATATCTCTTCTCATCAAAATCTCGCAGCTCGACAGCCTCTTTTTCTCCGGTGGATGCACCAGATGGCACTGCGGCACGCCCCATAACACCAGACTCCAAAAGGACATCCGCCTCAACCGTAGGATTGCCACGAGAATCCAGTATTTCACGCGCTACAACATTAACAATTACACTCATCGTCCATTCCTTTAATTCACTCAATGTTACGCAAGTTCACGCCTTCCTCAATCAAGCCCTGCCCTTTTGTTACTCCATCCAGCATACTCAAGGTTCGCAACAATTCCTCCAGGTGATCAAGTGGAAAGGAATTTGGTCCGTCCGATAATGCCTTTGCCGGATTTGGATGCGTTTCCATAAATATCCCAGAAATACCGGCCGCCACTGCTGCTCGCGCCAACACTGGTACAAATTCTCGCTGACCACCACTCACCACTCCCTGTCCACCAGGTAGCTGCACTGAATGCGTAGCATCGAACACCACCGGACAATCAGTATTGCGCATTACCGCTAGGGAGCGCATGTCCGATACCAAATTGTTATAACCAAACGACGCGCCCCGCTCACATACCATAATGTTGTCATGGCCGCTGGCATCACGGGCCTTTGCCACCACATTTTGCATATCCCAAGGCGACAAAAATTGTCCTTTTTTTAAATTGACCGGGCGTCCCGCGCTAGCAACGGCATGAATAAAATCAGTCTGACGGCACAAGAATGCGGGGGTTTGCAATACGTCCACTACCGCAGCAACTGCTTCTATTTCATCAATCTCGTGCACATCGGTCAACACCGGCACACCAATTTGGTTTTTTACTTTTTCCAAAATCTTTAGGCCCGCATCCATCCCAAAGCCTCTGAAAGACTTTCCCGAGCTACGATTTGCCTTGTCATAAGATGATTTATAGATGAATGGCATCCCCAATTTAAGACAAATCTCTTTTATTTGTCCGGCCGTGTCTAATGCCAATTGTTCGGACTCAATGACACATGGTCCGGCAATTAAAAACAATGGACTTGTCAAGCCAACTTCAAAATTACATAATTTCATATGATTATTTTATACAGGGATCGTCAACTTGCGACGCTGAATAGCCGCGCTAATAAATGCATTAAACAACGGGTGTCCTTCGCGCGGCGTGGAAGTAAATTCTGGATGGAATTGCACTCCCATGAACCAAGGGTGCATCACTTGTGGCAACTCCATAATCTCCGGTAAATCCTCACTTGGTGTGCGCGCAGAAATTACAAGGCCCGCCTTTTCAAGTGCGGGCACATAGTGATTATTAACCTCGTAACGATGACGATGACGCTCATTAACCTCGGCACCGTAAATAGTGGCGGCCAAACTGCCGCTTTTTACTGGGCAACGCTGCGCACCCAAACGCATGGTGCCACCCAAATCAGAATCTGCACTACGGATTTCAGCCCTGCCATCACCATCACGCCACTCAGTAATGAGAGCTACCACAGGGTGTTCGGTTTCTGAGTTGAATTCAGTGCTGTTCGCATCTGCCATATTGGCAACGTAACGAGCATACTCAATAACCGCAAGCTGCATACCCAAACAGATACCCAGGTAAGGCAACTTGTTTTCACGAGCGTAACGTATGGCGGAGATCTTGCCTTCTGTTCCACGCTTTCCAAAACCGCCAGGGACTAAAATTGCATCAAGTTTTTTTAGGCTATCTATACCTACACTTTCCAACACTTCGGAATCAAGATATTCAATATTGACGCGTGTCGAAGTGTGTATACCTGCATGTCGCAATGCCTCAATAAGAGACTTGTATGACTCAGTTAGCTCAACATACTTGCCAACCATGCCAATGGTCACCTCATGGCACGGATGCTCCAATGCATAAATAAGCTTTTCCCAGACAGACAAGTCGGCGGGGGGAAGGTGCGTCCATTCGAGCTGCTCACACACGATGCGATCCAAACCCTGCTCGTGCAACATCTGTGGGACCTTGTAAATGCTGTCAACATCCCACATTGAGATTACAGCATCTTCGCGAACATTTGAAAACAAGGATATTTTAGCGCGTTCCTCATCCGGAATAGGACGATCTGCTCGACACAGCAAGGCTGTCGGAAAGATTCCGATCTCGCGTAATTTCTGAACACTATGCTGTGTTGGCTTTGTTTTTAGTTCGCCAGCGCTGGCAATATAGGGCACCAACGTCAGGTGCACGTAAGCTGTATCCCTGCGCCCATGACGCAACCCCATCTGTCTGGCGGCTTCCAGGAATGGCAACGACTCAATATCCCCTACCGTTCCACCAATTTCAACAATTGCTACATCAGCGCTTCCGCCATACGAGGCGGCGGCACCACGCTCAATAAATGCCTGTATTTCATTTGTAATATGGGGGATAACCTGTACCGTTTTTCCAAGATACTCGCCGCGACGTTCCTTGCGAATAACGCTGTCATATATTTGACCGGTAGTAAAGTTATTCGCTTTGCGCATCTTGGCTGAAACAAAGCGTTCATAGTGCCCTAAGTCCAGATCGGTTTCGGCACCATCTTCGGTGACGAACACCTCACCATGTTGAAATGGGCTCATCGTACCCGGATCAACATTTATATACGGATCCAACTTCAATAGGGTTACCCTAAGGCCACGTGACTCAAGTATTGCGGCTAGCGAAGCTGCAGCAATACCTTTGCCCAATGAAGAAACCACACCGCCGGTAATAAAAATATATTTAATCATGACTTCTCATCATACCGTAAATCCCCATCACTTTCAAAGCGATAACATTGGTTGAGGCTAGATATTTGCTTGGGTTGCCCCAACGGGTTGACCTTAAATATTAATTTGAATTTACCAAATTGGGTGCTGGATGCCGAGAAAAGCAAAAAGGCTTCTAAGTCAATTGACCTAGAAGCCTTCTAATACTTGGTTGCGGGGGCAGGATTTGAACCTACGACCTTCGGGTTATGAGCCCGACGAGCTGCCAGACTGCTCCACCCCGCGTCAGAGGTGAATTGTAGCAAAGTATTGGATAACTCGTCAAACACCATCAACACCTGTCAGTACCACTTTAACAAACCTTGCCAACGATTTAAGTGCGAGCCTCGTCATTTACCAATGGTATGCGTTTCGCATCCACATTTGCCGAAATAGGTAATTCAGGATTTAATAGATCCACATTCAAATAACATAGGGGGTGCTCAATGGCAATATTGACTGTGCTTGCCATGCTGACCGCAATAATTTTCTTGGCACTCCTTCGGTCCTCTGTATGGGGATGGCTATTGACGCTGACAATCTTTATTTGCATTGCGCTCATCCAAGGCAGGGTATCTTCAAGCCTATTCCAGGCAATCACTATCTTGCTGATCCCAATTGCTGCAATTGCGTGTATTCCACGCCTACGTCGCTCACTTGTAACTCGCTTAATTTTAAAAAAATTTCGTCAAACACTCCCCCATATCTCGCAAACAGAGCAGGATGCGCTTGATGCCGGTACGGTTTGGTGGGACGGCGACCTTTTTAGTGGTCACCCAAACTGGCAAAAGCTCTTGTGTTACCCCAAGGCGACACTTAACGCGGCTGAGCAATCATTTCTCGACAATGAAACCGAATCTCTGTGTGCCATGCTGGATGACTGGGACATCACTCATGTGCGCTACGATTTGCCATTGGTGATATGGGAATACATTAAAAAAAATGGCTTTTTAGGTATGATTATTCCGAAAGAGCACGGTGGGCTAGGATTTTCTGCATGTGCGCACTCAGCCGTAATAACAAAAATTTCCTCACGCAGCATTACCGCTTCTGTGACCGTCATGGTTCCAAATTCCTTAGGCCCAGCAGAATTACTTATACGCTACGGCACATCCCAACAAAAAGACCAATATCTTCGTAGGCTCGCGCATGGAGAGGACATTCCATGCTTCGCGCTGACTGGGCCATTCGCCGGCTCGGATGCCGGATCAATCCCTGATTACGGGATCGTATGTCACGGTGAATTCAATGGCCAATCAAATGTACTTGGAATGCGCGTGACCTGGAATAAGCGCTATATCACGTTAGCGCCAGTTGCGACATTGCTTGGCTTAGCCTTTAAGCTGTACGACCCGAATCACTTACTCGGTCAAAAAGAAAATCTAGGCATCACGATTGCACTGATTCCAACAAGCACACCTGGCGTACAGATTGGACGTCGCCATTTTCCACTTAATTCGGCATTTCAAAATGGTCCAACTTCTGGTGACGATGTCTTTATCCCAATGGAATACATCATTGGTGGGGTGAGTCGTATTGGCCAAGGCTGGAGAATGCTAATGGAGTGCCTGGCAACAGGGCGATCAATCTCTTTGCCAGCTAGCGCTACTGGTGGCATTAAGCTGGCCACACGAACATCTGGCGCATACAGCCGTGTGCGCAAACAATTTAAACTGCCTATCGGTAAATTTGAGGGCGTAGAGGAGGCCCTGGCACGAATCGGTGGCAACGCTTACTCAACAGATGCGGTTCGCATGCTAACCGTAGTAGCGTTAGATATGGGGGAGAGGCCGTCCGTTATTTCTGCTATCGCAAAATATCATTGCACCGAACGAGCACGAAAAGTTGTCAATGATGCCATGGATGTACATGGTGGAAAAGGCATCTGCTTGGGGCCCAACAACTACCTAGGGCGTGCCCACCAACAAAATCCAATCGCCATTACTGTGGAAGGTGCGAACATTTTAACGCGCAGTTTGTTAATTTTTGGACAGGGTGCAATCCGTTCTCACCCCTACGTACTACAAGAAATACGTGCGGCAAAAGATGGTGATGAGGAACGCGCGGTACGCAATTTTGATATTGCGCTATTTGGGCACATTGGCTTAAGCCTGAGCAATGCGATTCGTGCTTATTTTTTTGGCTTGACTGATGGACGCGGCCTTTCCGTTCCGGCAGGCAAAAAGACGCGGCGCTACTACCAGCAACTAACGCGCTATTCCGCTGCATTTGCATTGACGGCCGATGTGACTATGCTAACACTGGGTGGCAATCTTAAGCGATGTGAAAAAATATCTGCTCGTCTAGGTGACATCCTAAGTCAGCTATACCTATGCTCGGCCACACTGAAGCGTTTTGAAGATGACGGTCGCCCGAGCGAGGATTTACCTTTACTGGATTGGGCAATACAGGACGCGCTACATAATATGCAGCTAGCATTTGATGGCGTATTTAATAATTTCCCAAATCGTTTCTATGCACTATTTTTGCGCGCATTTATTTTTCCATTGGGCAAATCCTTGACGCCACCATCCGATAAACTAGGAGGTGAAGTATCAGCCCTGCTACTTCATCCAAGCGCCACACGTGACCGCTTAACTGCTGGCATGTATCTACCTAAAGATGAAATTGATCCAGTCGGAGCGCTAGAGGCGGCATTACACAGCACTCTAAAATGTGAGTCACTACAACAACAAATAAGTGCGATGGGCATAGTCGATACAATTACGATTTCAAATGAACTCGCACACATCACAGCAGCGCATAGCAAGGGGCTCATAACCACTGAAGAGGCTCGACTTTTAGAGCGTGACTACGAATTGCGACTCAGGGTCATTATGGTAGATGACTTCACGCCCGATCAACTAATTTCAAAACCGGACACCGTCTAAATAACATCAAATATGAAAATGTTAAATAATTTTGACCCCGTTATCACGCCGACACAAGCTGTCACCCTACATGGGTTGTTTCTTGAGCGCGTCAAACGCACACCAAGATCTATCGCTTATCGTTATTTTGATTCAAAAAACAATAGCTGGCTATCTATGACATGGGCGCAAGCTCATGATCAGGTAGCGCGCTGGCAGGCGGCATTGATTCGTGAAAACTTAACGAGTGGTGATCGTGTTGGCGTCATGCTACGCAATTGCCCTGAGTGGATATTATTTGATCAAGCCGCACTGTCGCTCGGTCTTGTTTTGGTGCCACTATACACTTCAGACAGACCCGAAAGTATAGCCTACATCATCAATAATTCATGCGTGAAAGTACTCTTATTTGAAAATGCTGAGCAATGGCAAAGTCTGCGTCAGATCTGCACTCAAATCACATGCATACATCGCATGATTAGTCTGGATAAATTGATTGGACACAATGAGGCGCGTTTACTATGCAAAGATGAATGGCTGCCAACGCACGCAACTTTAATTGATACGCAAACACCTGCATGCAGCAGATTGGCTACGATCATATATACATCGGGCACTACAGGGCGCCCCAAAGGGGTGATGCTGTCACATCATAATATTTTATTTGATACATATGCAGCCTTGTTAACCTGCCCCGTCAACGAGAAGGACACGATGCTGTCATTTTTACCTCTGTCTCACACCTTTGAGCGCACTATGGGCTACTACATCAGTGTCATGGCTAATGTTACGGTTGCTTATGCACGCTCCATTCATTTATTAGCGGAAGACTTAAAAATCATTCGTCCAACTGTTTTGGTGTCCGTCCCACGCACTCTCGAACGTATTTATGAACAAATTTACACCAAGCTAGAAGATGTATCGTCGCTACAGCGCAAACTGTTCAACCTAGCGGTCCGCATAGGGTGGCATCGTTTTGAATACAGGCAAAAACGTATCAAATGGCATCCATCTTTATGCATATGGCCCCTACTCAACCACTTTGTGGTGCGCAAAGTGATGGCACCATTTGGGGGTAGGTTACGCTTAGTTTTATGTGGTGGGGCCGCATTGCCCCCGGACATATCACAAATATTCATTGCACTCGACCTACCCATCTTGCAGGGCTACGGCATGACCGAGACCAGTCCGGTTGTCTGTGCCAATAGTTTAATTGGCAATATTCCCTCTAGTGTCGGACGACCTATACCAGGGGTTCAGGTACGCATCGATGATCAGGGCGTACTATTAGTAAAAGGGGATAATGTTATGTTGGGCTACTGGGATAATGCTGAAGCAACACACGCCACAATAAGTACAGACGGTTGGCTTAATACCGGCGATACCGCCCTTATTGACGAATTGGGATATATCACCATTACAGGGAGGCTAAAAGAAATCATCGTCCTGTCCAACGGGGAAAAAGTCTCTCCGGTGGATATGGAGCGAGCAATTTTACGAGATAAATTATTCGATATGGTTATGGTATACGGTGAAGCTCGCCCTTATTTGATTGCATTAATAGTAATAAATTCAAATAATTGGTGCAAATTTATGCAGGAGATCGGGGTGCGCACCAGCATATCGCAATCCCTAAGCAACACCGACATCGAACAGAATGTATTGCAGCGCATCACAAACCAGATACAGGAATTTCCTGGTTACGCTAAGATACGCAGAGTGCTTCTACTGGAGCAGCCATGGGATAGTGAGAGTGATCTTTTGACACCCACCCTGAAGATCAAGCGCAACTCAGTAGTGGAGCGCTTCAGCAAAGAGATAGAGCAACTCTTTATTAAGAGCGATAAACATTAACACCGTATCACCAAGTTATAACACGTATAAATTTGCTAACATAGCCACACAATGAGTGCGTTCGATCTGAGCACGCACATTTCCTCTGCGTCACACTTACAACAGCTGTAGCCTACACCCTCTTTATTGGTACCAGGAATCAACATGCCTCACACGAAAACTATACGGAAAGTTGCTGTATTAGGTGCTGGGGTGATGGGTGCTCAAATTGCCGCGCATTTTGTCAACGCCAATGTGGAAGCGCTGCTATTTGAATTGCCTGCCAAGAATGGCGACCCAAATGAAAATGCAGCTCAGGCAATAAAATCACTGCGGAAGGTAAAGCCCAGTCCGCTAGTATCACCCTCTAGATTGGCATACATTCAACCGGCCAATTATGAGCAACATCTCGAGCTGCTGCATGACTGTGATCTAGTTATAGAAGCCATTGCCGAGCGCATTGACTGGAAATCCGACCTCTACCGCAAGCTTGCCCCCCATCTCAGCGCAGATTGCATCTTCGCCAGCAACACATCCGGCCTGGCCATCAAAGAGTTAGCAATGGCTTTCCCAGAGGCGCGACGTCATTGTTTTTGCGGAGTTCACTTTTTTAATCCGCCCCGCTACATGCACCTGATTGAATTAATATCTCACGTGGATACTGACGTTGCGATACTAGACAAGCTAGAAGAGTTCTTGGTGTCCACCCTGGGCAAAGGAGTAATTCGCGCCAAGGATACGCCCAACTTTATCGCCAATCGCATAGGCATATTTTCTCTGCTAGCCACATTACACCACGCTCGACGATTGGGCTTAAATTTAGACATCGTAGACACCTTAACCGGCCGCCATATTGGGCGCCCAAAAAGTGCCACATTCCGCACTCTGGATATAGTTGGGCTAGATATATTCTCACACGCAGTTGATACCATGCACGATCGCCTCCCAGAGGACCCATGGCATATGTATTTTTCACTTCCAGACTGGTTAAAGAAATTAATCAATGATGGGGCGCTAGGACAAAAAACAAAATGTGGCGTGTATCGCAAGGTTGACGACAAGATATTTGTTTTTGATCTTGATTCTCAAAATTATCGCTTATCAAATGGAAAAATTGATGCAGCGGTAGAGCAAATTTTGCGCAAACCAAACTGGGACGACAGACTGTCGGCATTGCACGCCAGCGAACGGCCTCAGGCCCAATTTCTATGGGCGGTATTTCGCGATACATTTCACTACTGCTCTACGCACCTGGAGAGCATAGCCAACAATGCACGCGACTTAGATTTCGCAATACGCTGGGGCTTTGGTTGGGATAGTGGACCATTTGAAATATGGCAAGCAGCTGGCTGGCAAAAAGTTTTAGGGTGGCTGAATGACGACATCTCTGCAGGCAAAACAATGTCCTCCACACCTCTACCGCAATGGGCAATCGATCCAACGCGCAGTAAAATCCATACCCCCCAGGGTTCATACTCTCCTAGCAACAATGAGTATCAACCACGCTCAATCTTGTCCATATACAACCGTCAAGAATTTCCTGAGCAACTACTGGGAGAGGTGGTGCAATACGGTGAAACTATTTTTGAAACTGAGAATGTGCGCATGTGGCACACAGGAAAAGATGGTATCGCCATACTAAGCTTCAAAACAAAAATGCACATCATTAGCAATGAATTGCTAGACGATATTCTACGCGCATTGAACGAAGCAGAAGAAAGCTGGCTCGCCTTAATTATTTGGCAGGCAAGCCCGCCATTCTCTGCAGGGGCAAATTTATTGCAGCTAATGCAAGGAGTTCAACCACCCAATGAAAATAAATTTAATAACCTCAAGAGTGCGGCGCAGCGCATCAAATACACCATAGCAAGTGGTGGCGGACTGGGTGAGCTCGTCAATGCGGCCACCGGCAAGACACCCCACATCGAAGATACCATTATTAAATTTCAGCTTGTTTCACAACGCTTGAAGTATGCACAAGTACCCACCATAGCGGCAGTAGACGGCCTTGCACTGGGTGGTGGATGTGAAATATCAATTCACTGCACACGTATTGTGGCCGCCCTAGAAAGTTATTTTGGCCTAGTAGAAACGGGGGTTGGGCTACTGCCCTCCGGAGGGGGCTGCAAGGAAATGGCACATCGTGCAGCACAAATGGCAGGTGGCGGTAACGTCTTCCCATTTATCCGCCATTTTTTCCAAAATATTTCCATGGGTGAGGTGTCTCAAAGTGCAGAGTTTGCCAGAGAGATGGGCTACCTAAGAGTGTCAGATCGAATCGTTATGAATCACTTTGAGTTGCTCTATGCCGCCAAAAATGAGGCGCTTTCACTAACACGAATGGCCTATCGTCCACCTCTAATGCAATACCAAATTCCAGTGGCAGGTAGAACTGGCATCGCGTCCCTTAAGGCATCCATGATTAACATGCTAGAAGGGGGCTTCATTTCAGAGCACGATTATGCTATTGGGTGCCGTGTAGCGGAAGTGATGTGTGGTGGAGACATAGATACCGGCAGCATGGTCGATGAGCAATGGTTCCTAGATCTTGAGCGACGTAACTTCATTGAATTGTTAGCAATGGATAAAACTCAAGAACGCATTGAACACATGCTCAAATACGGCAAACCATTACGAAATTAAAGTATTCCTATGCCAAAGCAAATTCAAGAAGCCTACATTGTTGCCGCCACCCGAACTCCAGTAGGAAAAGCGCCGCGCGGCATGTTTCATACCACCCGGCCAGACGACCTGTTAGCGCACGTATTAAAAAGTGTGCTTAGCCAGTGTCCATCGCTTGACCCTGCCGCAGTTAGCGATGTTATTGCCGGATGCGCTATGCCAGAAGCAGAACAAGGTATGAATGTAGCACGAATTGCATTGCTGCTAGCCGGCATGCCTCACTCCGTATCCGGCTTAACCATCAACCGATTCTGCTCTTCTGGATTGCAGGCCATAGCAATTGCTGCGGATCGAATTCGTCTTGGCGAAGCTGATGTAATGATTGCAGCGGGCGTAGAGAGCATGAGCATGATTCCCATGACAGGCAACAAAATTGCAGTAAACCCACGTATCTTTTCTCATAATGAGAACATAGCAATTGCTTATGGCATGGGATTGACCGCAGAAAAAGTAGCGCAACGTTGGCAGGTAGATCGAGCATCACAAGATACTTTTGCTTTTGAAAGTCATTGCCGCGCTCTAAAAGCCATTGCACAAAATGAATTTATAAGTGAAATTACGCCATACCAAATTCAAAGTCATGCTCCGGACTTGTTGCGCCGCACCGTAAGCTTACATAAAAACATAGCAAGTCAGGACGAGGGGCCACGCACAAATATATCTTTAGATGCATTAGCGAAGCTAGCAGCAATTTTTGCCAAAAATGGATCCGTCACCGCTGGCAACAGCTCACAAATGTCAGATGGCGCTGGTGCGATCCTACTGGTTAGTGAAAAAGCACTAACACGTTACAACCTAACACCCATGGGAAAGTTTCTTGGTTTTGCTGTGGCCGGTGTACCGCCAGAGATTATGGGCATAGGTCCAAAGAAAGCGATTCCACTTGTACTGCAACAGACTGGATTGCAGTTAGACGACATCGACTGGATTGAGCTAAATGAAGCCTTTGCCGCACAAACCATAGCAGTCATACGAGAGGTTAAGCTTGATCCAACCAAGGTCAACCCACTGGGTGGCGCGATAGCACTAGGGCACCCCTTGGGCGCAACCGGTGTAATTCGAACAGCCACCATGCTGCACGGATTACGCAGGCACAGAAAAAAATATGGCATGGTCACCATGTGTATTGGAACAGGTATGGGGGCTGCTGGAATTTTCGAAGCAACCTAATTAACGGTCTTATTGAACTGCATGCCATCTTCTATTTTTAGAATAGCACACCAACATCATGAGCGCGGAAACCGCAAAAGAATTAAACAATAACTGTCATTCTGCAACCATAGATCGGGGCGCACTGGAGCTTGCTCTCCATGAGCAGGGCCAAGATTGGCATCAACGTTTGCACGAACGCTGCCCTCATCTGTTCGCTAGCACTCCACTATTCATCTCCAGCAACGATGATAAAGCAATGCGTGCAATCATTGAGGCTGTAAGCAAGGTCACAAGCTTGCCCGCTTGGCGCAATATTATTCTGAACAATATACCGTCCATTTCTCAGCACACCCCTCGATCTAAGGGGGTGTTTTTTGGCTATGACTTCCATCTGAATGCCGAAGGTGTGCACCTCATTGAGATTAATACAAACGCTGGCGGTGCAATGTTTAACGCATTAGAGTTCCGCAGTCAGTGTGCTGTCGACACGCCCGGAAAGCCTGTGGCTATTGATGATCTAGAACAAGCCTTTGTTGAAATGTTTCTCAACGAGTGGAGATTGGAGCGTGGCCCTGACCCACTAAAAACTATCGCCATAGTTGACAATCGACCACATGATCAATATTTTTATCCGGAATTTCTGCTAATAAAGGAATTATTTGAACATAACGGTATCACTACGTTCATTCTAGATCCAAGTGAGTTAGAGGCGCGCACAGGTGCGCTGTATTTTAAAGAAAATAAGATAGACCTTATCTACAACCGCTTAACAGATTTCTTGCTGCAACAGCACGCCACAATCAATACCGCTTACCTCAAAAATGAGGTGGTACTAACACCACATCCTTACGCATATGCGTTATACGCTGACAAACGCAATCTTTCCCTGCTCACTACACCAGCAATTTTACGTTCGATGAATGTAACAGAAGAGATTATTACAACCCTGGTCTCTGGTATACCAGAGACCAGGGTTGTAGAAATGCGGACCAATGAGTATTGGCGATCACAACGCAAACAATGGTTTTTTAAACCCATCCACGGCTATGGAGGAAAGGGTGCCTACCGCGGTGCCAATATTACAAATCGTGTATTCAATGAAATTATGCAGGGAGGCTACATCGCGCAACGTATGTCTCCCCCTGGCGAGAGAATGATTTGCATAGACAGCCCATCAGGGGGCACTCTGCTCAAATCTGATGTTCGCTGCTATGTCTACAATGGTCAAGTGCAGCTAATCGCTGCACGGCTATATCAAGGACAAGCAACAAACTTCCGTACAGCAAACGGTGGCTTTGCGCCAGTTCGTATCATCGACTAGAATGTGCGTATGACACTCTATGCCTTTATCGCGGTTGGACTGGGCGCAGCCATTGGCTCATGGCTACGTTGGGGATTGACCGTATGGCTCAATCAAAAGTTTTCAGAATTGCCGCTTGGAACGCTTTCTGCAAATATAATCGGCGGCTATCTTGTTGGTCTTGCTGTTGCTTTTTTTATTCAGCAACCATCGTTATCTCCTGAGTGGCGACTGTTTATCATCACTGGCTTTCTGGGTGGCTTAACCACTTTTTCAACCTTCTCCGCCGAAACCATTGCCTTGCTCGCACGTGGTCAGTATGCATGGGGTGCCGCAATCATTGCCTCACATCTTGGTGGCTCATTACTAATGACTATCCTTGGTATGCAGACATTCAAATATTTACAAGCTTAGGGCTACTAAAATAGTAGGTCAGCCAGGCGCCACAACCATTGGCTGTCTAGTGAGCATCGTAATCAGCGTGGCTAGCTTAGCGCGCATTTCTCGACGATCTACAATCATATCAATAGCGCCATGTTTCATTAAAAATTCTGCGCGTTGAAAGCCTTCTGGCAAGGTCTCGCGCACAGTTTGTTCAATCACTCGTGCACCGGCAAAGCCAATCATTGCGCCAGGCTCCGCAATGACAATGTCACCCATAAAGGCAAAGCTAGCAGACACGCCACCCATAGTTGGATCAGTTAAGACTGAGATGAATGGCAAATTCTCTACACTCAACTGAGTCAAGGCAGCGCATGTTTTTGCCATTTGCATCAGCGATAGCAGCCCCTCCTGCATACGTGCACCACCACTAGCGGTAAAACAAATGAATGGGATCTTCTGCTCAGTAGCAAGCTGCACACCGCGCACAAAGCGCTCCCCCACCACGGAACCCATGGATCCACCCATAAAGTTAAATTCAAATACTGCCACCACCATCGGAACAGTGCGTACGCTTCCCTGCATCACTACAAGCGCATCACTCTCGCCCGTATCGCGCTGCGCAGCTGTTAGCCGCTCACTATACTTTCTGCTATCTTTAAACTTCAGCGTGTCCAGAGGCCAAACTTCAGCGCCAATCTCAAATCGTCCTTCGGTATCCAACAACCAATTTAATCTGGTGCGCGCTGTGACACGATGATGATGCCCACACTTTGGGCAAACATTTTTATGTTTCTCTAAATCAGAGTGATATAACACTCCCTGACATGACAAACACTTATGCCACAATCCTTCTGGCACATTTTTCCTACCCTCCCCTCCAAGTTCCCTACGTCCAATCTTGGGGGGTAATAATTTATTAAACCAACTCATACATACAGTCTCTCTCAGAAACAAAACTCAATTTATTGCAAGGCTAAATTCCTTAACCAAACCCGAGACATTAGAGATCACGCATTCCTCAGCTGAATTTTCTATCTCTTGTACAATGCGACTGCCGATCACCACGCCATCACATAGCTTAGAAACTGCATTCGCAGTGCCCACATCACGAATACCAAACCCAACTCCAATGGGTAAATTTATATACTGTCGTATGCGCGGAATTTTATCTGCTATGGCAGCCAAATCTAAATTACCAGCCCCCGTTACCCCCCTAAGTGACACATAGTAAACATAACCGCGCGCCAACTTGGCCACCTGCTCAATGCGAGCATCCGATGTGGTCGGTGCAAGTAAAAAAATAGGATCAATATCGCAACGATGCAAGAAAGAAAATGCCTCATGACTTTCTTCTGGTGGAAAATCTACCGTCAGGACCCCATCTACTCCAGCGTGCGCACAACCTTTGGCGAAGCGCTCCCAGCCCATTGCCTCAATAGGGTTCCCATAGCCCATCAATACAATCGGCGTGCTGGAATTTTTTGTACGAAACTCAGTTACCATATCAAGCACATGGTGCAGCGTCACGCCATGTTTAAGTGCTCGCTCTGAGGATCGCTGTATGGTTGGGCCATCTGCCATTGGGTCAGAAAATGGTACTCCAACCTCAATAATATCGGCACCCATCTCTGCAATGGCATGCATCAATGGGACGGTGGTATTTGGGTTTGGATCCCCTGCTGTAATAAATGGAATGAGCGCCTTCCGACCACGCTGCTTAAGGCTCTCAAAAACTGATTGTATGCGTGACATTAGGAGTACCTACGAAACGATTTCAACAAAACTATAGCTCAATATTAGAAATTCTTGCTACGGTCGCCATATCCTTGTCACCACGGCCAGACAGATTGACAAGCAGTATCTTGTCCTGACCCATTGTTGGTGCAATTTTTGCTGCGTAGGCCAGGGCATGACTAGATTCAAGCGCCGGTATGATGCCCTCGTGATGACACAAATCATGAAAAGCTTGCAGCGCTTCACTGTCCTCTATGGCCACATACTGAGCGCGGCCACTATCTTTAAGCCAAGCGTGCTCTGGGCCAACACCAGGATAATCCAATCCAGCAGACACTGAGTGCGTTTCAATAATTTGACCATTTTTGTCTTGCAGCAAGTAAGTGCGATTGCCATGCAAAACGCCAGGTCTACCCGCTGTCAACGCAGCTGCATGCTGATTTCCTTCAATTCCAGTCCCGGCCGCCTCAACGCCAACAAGTTGAACCCCAGGAGCATCAATGTAAGAATGAAAAATTCCCATGGCATTCGAGCCGCCCCCAACGCAAGCAATAACCATGTCCGGTTGTCGTCCAATCATCTCTGGCATTTGTGTAATGCATTCCTTGCTCACCACCGAATTAAAGTCACGCACCATCATTGGGTATGGGTGGGGGCCCGCCACAGTGCCTATAATATAAAAAGTATTTTCAATATTTGTAACCCAGTCACGCATCGCCTCATTAAGTGCGTCTTTGAGCGTTTTGGAGCCACTACTCACAGGTACAACAGTGGCGCCCAAAAGCTTCATGCGATACACATTAGTAGCTTGGCGCTTAATGTCCTCCGTACCCATATAAACAACGCATTCCATGCCATAACGTGCAGCCACTGATGCCGTAGCAACCCCATGTTGCCCCGCGCCCGTTTCAGCAATAACTCGAAATTTATTCATACGTTTGGCCAGCAACGCCTGCCCAACGGTGTTATTTATTTTATGTGCGCCAGTATGGTTTAGGTCCTCACGTTTAAGGTATATCTGCGCGCCGCCCAATCGCTTCGACCATTGTCTCGCGTAATAAATGGGGCTTGGTCGTCCAACATAATGCTTTAACTCATATGCAAGCTCAGCCTGAAATTCAGAATCGACAGAATAATTTTCATAGGCAACACGTAATTCATCCAGCGCACCCATTAGAGTTTCGGCAACGTAAGTGCCGCCATATGGGCCAAAGTGGCCGGTTTTGTCAGGATAGTTATATGCCACTGTTTTCAACCTCATCGATAAATGCGGCAATTTTAACTGCATCCTTGATTCCTTTTGCAGTTTCCACACCACTAGAAACGTCCACAGCCCATGGCTTCACTCGCCTAATGGCATTGGCAACGTTGCTCGCATCCAGGCCACCCGATAACACAATTGGCAACGATAAATTATGAGGGATAAGCGTCCAATCAAACGACACTCCTGTACCACCATACTCTCCCTCAACAAAAGCATCTAACAGCAAACCTTGGGCACCCATATAGCGGGTAGCATATTGTATCAAATCCACTCCAAGATTTACCCTAACAGCTTTCAGATAAGGGCGACCAAATTGTGCACAAAATGTTGGATCCTCATCGCCATGAAACTGCAGCACACTCAGGGGTACTCTTTGTAGCGCCTCCTGCACCATTTTTGCGTTGGCATTCACAAACAAGCCAACTAGGGTTACAAACGGAGGAATGGAGCGTGCGAGCTCAGCTGCCTGCTCAAGCGTCACATATCGTGGACTTTTTTCATAAAAAACCAAACCGATTGCATCAGCGCCACAGCGCACAGCCGCCAACAAGTCACTTTTACGAGTAATGCCGCAAATTTTAATTTTTGTCATGGTCGAAACGATAAATCGTAAGTTAAGTCATGCACTCACAATAGATTGCATGACTATCTTCTGTTATGAAACTAGAAAAGATTACATATTTTCAAATGAACTCAACGGCCTACAAAGGTTGAAATGAAATTATATTACATTTGAACAACAGACAAAGCTTAAATGAAGCAACTTTAAGCAAGGTGATAGGTGATCTCCACTTAAGCGCCAAATGGCGTCACAAGATATTGTGAATGATTGGACACATGCGGCAAGCGCCACTCTTGATCATAAATAATTCTGCGCAGATACAATCCATCCGAGGCGAAAGTTGGTGCAGCAAAAATTCGCTTGCGACTTTCCAATAACTCACGCATCCATTCCGACGGATACTTGCCCTTACCAATATAAACCAAGCAACCCACAATATTGCGTACCATATGGTGCAAGAATGAATTGGCACTCAAATCAAAGATTATTATGTCGTCCTGTCTTTCGATATCGAGCTGCATCAGTTTTTTTATAGGAGATTTAGCTTGGCACTCTGCAGCACGAAAGGCACTAAAATCATGCTCCCCTAATAAATACTGGGCAGCGTCACGCATATTTTGCAGATTCAGCGGCGCATGAAACCAGCCTGCCCTACCCTGTTGGATAGCATTGCGTACCGATCGATTAACCAGCACATAACGATAACTGCGCGCTTGCGCAGAAAAACGAGCATGAAACTCTTCCGACACAGGGTGCGCCCACAATACGGCAACATTTTTTGGCAACAAGGCATTAACACCTCGCACCCATGCGGCAATAGGGCGTTTCGTACTTACATTAAAGTGCACCACTTGCTCTAACGCATGCACGCCAGTATCAGTACGGCCAGCAGCAATCACCGCAATAGGCTCGTTGGCAACACTGCTTAAGGCGATTTGCAAAGCATCTTGCACTGTACGGCCACCACGCTGACTTTGCCAGCCGAAATATTCCCTACCATCGTACTCAATGCCAAGCGCAATTCTCATGGCTGCATCCACGCAAATAAAAAGTAAACTGAAGCCAGCACCACCTCACCACGCATTGAGTATATATCCTAACATTGTTATAAAGTAGTGATGTTCTAATGAAAATGGCAGCCGCACGGGCTGCCATTTTAGTTATGCGTCCTTAAGTTATGATGGCAACTTTCGCAAAAAAGTTTCAGCATCAGCGCGATGATCGGGATCCCCCTCCCGTGCCACCTCTTCCAATATTTCTCGGGCACCCACAATGTCACCCATTTCATAATAAGCTTTAGCAAGGTCAAGCTTCGTCGCCGCATCGTGCCAACGTGTATTCATTTTCCCCAAGAGGGGAGCGGGCGGTGACGCAATCTCCTTGTTGAGGTTCAGATTAACATCCCCAAAATCAAGGCCTGTAATTTTGTTAGACAGACTTTGTGCAGCATCAACATCAGACTTGGCTACGCCATGCGAATCTATTGTCGACCCCACTTCTGCAGCGAGATGCGCTGCTGCAGTCGATATCACACCCGTGTCGCCGCTATACATTGGATTTTCGGGTTCAAGCTTGGCGCCCATTATGGTTGCCTGCCCCCATGCGTAGGCATCACCAGAATCTTTCAACTGAGCTGCAATACGGGCAAATGAGCGTGCATCCCCTCTATCTGCATATATAGACAGCAGCTTCAGATGGATCTGATGGTTTTCCGGATTTTTGCTCAACGCTTCCTGCAGAATACTTTCTGCTTGCCCATCTCTACCAAAACTCAAAAACAAGTCTGCCCCACCAATTGGATCGAAATAGTTTGGTTGAATCTTGGCTGCCTCAGCCACCTTACTAGCCACGCCATAAAAATCACTGGTTACTCGTAGCGGCTCAGAGGAGGTGCGTATCTTATTGTAATGATCAATCACATGGTCAATTTGTCTCTTGCTGGGTTGTGTATTTTTAGCCACTTTACCCTCATCACGCATTAACCAATAGCCAAGCCCAAATAAACTCAGCAGCACCGCCCCACCAAAAACATAAAGCGGCATCCCAAACATCTGACTATTCAGCACAGGCTGCAAATCCATCCATCTTGACTTCGTTGCCGGCCTTTCTGACTCAGCCTGGCCATTAACAGCAAGGGGGGTGGCAGGTGGTAACATGGGTAGCGATTGAGCTGAATCCAATCCTTGCGCAGCTTGATTATTGACTGAATTGCGAGTGGTGTCACCATGGTCCACGGATGGCAAACTCTTTAAATTAATTAAACGCTGCAAATCTTGAACATTTTTCTCTAATGCTGCAACACGTTGATTGCTTTCTTTAAGCGCCTCTCTCTGTGAGATAACATCCTCTTCTGGCACATGCACGCTACCCTGCATGTGTTTGACATTCTTATCGGCAAGCGTCACATCACCAGACGCCTCACCCCTGGACAACCTCACTACCTCTTTCGTGGATCCCTTGGCCACAGAATCGCTTTCGGCGACGGTCGCCTTAATTTTGCCCGAGACTCCTGAGCTAGATTCGCCCCTTGTCAAAATTCGACTGGCTGTCGCAAGTTTTTGACGATATCCTTGCCAATTGTAGACCTGCGTACTGATCTCTTCCATAGCCTTTGCTTGAGACAAAGCATCTATTTCAGATTGCTCCGGAATACGCAAGATTCTTCCCACTTTAAGGCGATTCATATTTTGATCATAGAAGGCGTCAGTATTGGCGCGATATAAGGCAACCAGTGCGCGCTCCAAACTCACATCAGATGACATTACTTGAACCGCAAGCCTTCTTAACGTATCCCCATCTTTGACCTTAATTTTGTCATGCGGGACTCGGTCGTTCTTGTCTAACACTTTGTTGTTGTTTTTGACCTTGCCACTAAGTTTTTTTTCTTCTGCCGTTGCAGCAATCTTTGGCAAGGGAAACTCGTTTATAGTCTCTTCATCCCCCAGCTCAGTTTCAGATACATCAACAACACTCTGCTCTACCCTCTCCAACTTTCCTGGCAGTGGTCTTGCTGGAATGTAACCAGGTGAATCAAGCAGAAAAGTGTACTCTCGCAACAATTTTCCAGATGGCCACGTCAGTTCCACTAATAAATTAACAAATGGCTCGTTAATTGGCTGTACTGAAGTTATTTGAATGCGATGTCCGCCACTAGCATCGGCCTCAATTTTAAAATTCAAAGGGGGTAACGTTGAGGGATAATCCAAGCCGGCACTCTTAAAAACTTCTGGCGGAGCTAGATGCGCAGACAGTCCAGCTGCATCATCCTTGCCGACTACCCCTAGCTCTATCGATACATTCATTGGGGCGCCCAACGAATTGACAACATTAATGTCGCCCATGTTAACCGCGCAAGCAAGTCCGGACAGCGTTAAACCAATAAGAGATCCCAGCACTTTAACAAGTAGTTTCAAAACACCCTCACCCCTATAAAGATTCTCACAAAACAACGCAACATAGCAGAATAATCAGTACGCATTTACGATGCTAAATACATTTCAATCAAAATCTCGGCAATTTGTATACTATTTAGTGCGGCTCCTTTGCGAACATTATCACTTACCACCCATAAATTAAGTCCACGTGGGTGTGATATATCGTCGCGAATACGTCCAACCAGGGTCGCATCCTGACCAGCTGCCTCTATGGCAGTGGGATATCCGCCCGGCTTACGCTCATCCACCACTAGGACGCCAGGCGCAGACTCCAGCAGGGTGCGAGCCTCTTTAGCGGTTATTTTCTTACGTGTTTCAATATGCACCGCCTCTGAGTGCCCATAAAAAACTGGCACTCGTACGGCAGTCGCGTTAATCATAATATGTTCATCCTCCATGATTTTACGCGTTTCCCAGACCATCTTCATTTCTTCTTTTGTATAACCGTTATCCATAAAAACATCAATGTGTGGCAACACATTGAATGCAATTCGCTTATCGTAAATATCAATTTTTATATCTTGATGATTAAATAAAGCGCGCGTCTGCTCTGCCAATTCCTCAATCGCCTCCTTACCGGTACCCGAGACAGCTTGATAAGTGGCCACATTGATGCGCTCTATACCCACCGCATCATAAATAGGTTTCAATGCAACCACCATTTGAATGGTGGAGCAATTTGGATTCGCAATAATATTCCTGTTCTTGTATTGCGAAATGGCATGTGGATTTACCTCTGGCACCACCAGAGGTATGTCATCGTCATAGCGAAATTGAGCGGTATTATCAATCACCACACAGCCAGCTGCTGCCGCAATAGGTGCATACTTCTCTGATACGTCACTACCGGCAGAAAACAACCCAATGTGTGCTTGTGAAAAATCAAACCCATCTACATCCAGCACCGTCAACTCCTGGCCACAAAATGTCACCGCAGAACCGGCAGATCGACTGGACGCCAAAGGAAAAATCTTATCCACTGGAAAATTTCGTTGCTCTAGAATGGACAGAATGACCTCACCAACGGCCCCCGTCGCACCCAAAATCGCAACATTATATTTTTTGCTCATACCAAGCTGCATCCTTTATTAATTAATTTAACTCAGGGAGTTAACGTATATTGCTACAGGGGCACCAGTAATACGCGCCACCCTCAAGGGGAAATCCCAATCTAATCAGACGACCGAAACCATCAAGACCTGCCTCAGGTCAGATAGAACACGCTCGCACCAAAAAGATTGGGAAGAGATCTAACTGGTCAACCTCTATAACGCTTCAGCCACGGCGTCGCCCATCGCACTCGTGCCAACTATTTTCATGCCCAACTCAGCAATATCCTTTGTACGCAAACCACGCCGCAAAGCCTTTTGTACAGAGGCCTCAATACGTTGGGCGATATCTGCACGTGCAAATGTATAACGCATCATCATTGCTAATGATAGGATTGTCGCTAGCGGATTGGCAATATCTTGACCGGCAATATCTGGCGCGGAACCATGGCAAGGCTCATACAAACCCTTGTTATTCTCATCTAACGAGGCGGATGGCAGCATACCAATAGAGCCAGTTAGCATGGAGGCCTCATCTGATAAAATGTCACCAAAAATATTCCCCGTCAGAATTACATCAAACTGCTTAGGTGCTCGCACTAGCTGCATCGCCGCATTGTCCACATACATATGCGATAGGTCGACTGCTGGATATTCCTTTGCCACCTCGATTACCACCTCTCGCCACAACATACTTGTATCCAGCACATTAGCCTTGTCGACCGAGCATAACCTACCCCTGCCACTTGCATCGGCACGTTGCATGGCAATGCTAAAGCCAACATGTGCCACACGACGAATCTCAGATTCACTGTACAACATGGTATCAAAAGATTGTCGCTCGCCATTGGCAAGCATGCGTGTGCCACGAGGTTGACCAAAGTAAATGTCGCCCGTCAGCTCCCTCAATATTATAATATCCAGTCCCGATATTATTTCTGGGCGCAATGTAGAGGCGCTTACCAGCTCTGGATACAGCAACGCTGGGCGTAAATTGGCAAACAGATTAAGTCCCTTTCGAATGCGTAGCAGCCCCTGCTCTGGACGCAGCAGACGAGGAAGCGCATCATACTTATAGCCACCAACCGCTCCCAGCAAGATGGCGTCCGATTCTTGTGCCAGCTTTAGTGTCGCATCCGGCAATGGATCGCCATTTGCATCATATCCAGCCCCCCCAATAGGGGCATACTCAAGCTCGAGCGGCAATCCCTCGAGTCGAAAAATTTCAAGGACCTTGGCAGCCTGGGCAATAATTTCTGGCCCGATACCGTCACCCGGTAACACCGCTATTTTCATAGAACCAGCCTCTTTATATTATTTACACAACAAATTTAAACAAATAACCACGGCTCTTTAAGTTTACGCCGCTCTTCGTATTCCTTAATTTCGCTTACATATTTCAAGGTTAGACCGATGTCATCCAGTCCATTTAATAAACAATTTTTACGAAAAGCATCTACCTCAAAGTGATATGTCATCCCACTCGGCGTCACGACGACCTGCTGCTCCAATTCAATTTTCAGACGATAGCCTGGCGTTGCCATCACTGCCACAAATAAGTCGTCTATGCTTGAAGCATCCAATGTGATCGGCAACAAGCCATTTCTGAAGCAATTATTACAAAATATATCCGCAAAACTGGGGGCGATAATGGTACGAAAACCGTAACCACTTAATGCCCATGGCGCATGCTCGCGTGATGAACCACAACCAAAATTTTCGCGTGCCAATAAGATATTTGCACCCCTGTAGCGTGGCTGATTTAGCACAAAATCAGAATTAAGTGGTCGTATTGAATTATCCATACCAGGCTCGCCATGATCAAGGTAGCGCCACTCATCAAACAAATTAGGGCCAAAACCAGTACGCTTAATGGATTTTAAAAATTGCTTAGGAATTATCGCATCCGTATCCACGTTAGAACGATCGAGCGGTACAACAAGCCCATCCATCCGAATAAATTTATCCATATATATTTATCATCCAATACGCCCTGCCTAGAGTCAGCATAATCTACATCAAGTCCCGATACATCATCTCCGCGCAGTACTAAAAATTTCTAACATCCACAAAGTGACCAGAGATGGCTGCTGCTGCTGCCATCTCCGGACTAACCAAATGTGTCCTGCCGCCCAATCCCTGCCGTCCTTCGAAGTTTCGATTAGAAGTTGAAGCACATCGCTCACTCGGCTCAAGCCTGTCCGCATTCATCGCAAGGCACATAGAACATCCCGGCTCTCGCCATTCAAATCCAGCCTCTATAAACACCTTATCCAAGCCCTCGTATTCAGCTTGTCTTTTAACAAGTCCAGAGCCAGGCACTGCCATGGCCATCTTTATATTTGGAGCAACAAACTTCCCTCTCACTACCTCTGCTGCAGCGCGCAAATCCTCAATGCGGGCATTTGTGCACGAGCCAATAAACACTTTATCGATCTGAATTTTAGTTATCGGAGTGTTTGCCTCCAGCCCCATATACTCTAAGGCAAGGTTCATGCTTTTTCGTTTCACTGGATCGACCTCTTTCGACGGATCTGGCACCCTGTCGTCCACTGCTACAACCATTTCTGGTGAGGTGCCCCAAGTCACTTGGGGTTTGATTGTAGTTGCATCAAATCGAATTACACTATCAAATTTAGCACCCTCGTCGCTACACAAAGTGCGCCAATAAGTTACTGCCCTATTCCATAATTCGCCCTGAGGCGCGAAAGGCCGATTCTCAAGGTAAGTTATTGTTGTAGCATCAACGGCTATCATGCCGGCCCGTGCACCTGCCTCGATGGCCATATTGCATATCGTCATACGGCCCTCCATGGACAACCCCAGGATCGCACTCCCGGAAAATTCAATCGCACATCCTGTGCCGCCTGCTGTACCAATTTTACCAATTATCGCCAATACCAAATCCTTGGCTGTAACACCCCTGCCGAGATAACCTTCCACTATTATCTGCATGGAACGAGCCTTCTTCATTAGCAGGCATTGCGTAGCCATTACATGCTCAACCTCAGAAGTGCCAATACCGAATGCCAGTGCGGCAAATGCACCGTGTGTGCTAGTGTGTGAGTCGCCACATACCACAGTCATACCTGGCAAAGTTGCGCCTTGTTCAGGCCCAATGACATGCACAATACCCTGACGCAAATCTGTCATTCCAAATTCAACAATGCGAAATTCGTCACAATTACTACTCAGTGTCTCCACCTGCAATCTGGAAACTGGGTCGGCAATGCCCTGTGCACGATCAGTGGTTGGCACGTTATGGTCCGCTACGGCGAGCATGGACGCTGCACGCCAGGGCTCACGCCCAGCCAATCGCAAGCCCTCAAACGCCTGGGGACTAGTCACTTCATGCACCAGATGACGATCAATATAAATCAAAGTGGTGCCATCCGCTCCAACGTGCACCACATGGCTATCCCAAAGCTTGTCGTATAGAGTTTTCTTACCCATGTCTTCACCCATCCTAGAGCCAATAATTATGCCACAGAAGATTGCCTACTAGACACACCTAACAACTTAGACGGGGGCTCATAGGGAGAGCTGGACTTGCAATTCAGCCTTCATCGCAAACAGATCAAAGCTGCAGCACCCCGAGCTCCCCCTCCTCTTTTTGCTGCAAGGTCCACATTTGATCATACAAACCTTGTTTTGCTAGCAATTCGTGATGTGTGCCTCGCTCAACAATACGTCCGCCGTCCATGACCAATATTTGATACGCATCCACAACGGTAGATAAGCGGTGGGCAATCACGAGCGTGGTTCGATTACGCGCAATACCACGCAATTCAGACTGAATAATCTTCTCTGACTTTGAATCAAGTGCCGAGGTCGCCTCATCAAAAATCAGGATCGCTGGATTTTTTAGAATGGCGCGAGCAATTGCTACACGTTGCTTCTCGCCGCCAGACAACTTCAGCCCACGCTCACCCACCATGGTGTCGTAAGCACCGGGTAAGGATGTAACAAAATTATGGATGTGGGCAGATTGCGCCGCGTGCAACACCTCTTCCCGCGTAGCCTCGGGGCGACCATAAGCTATATTGTAATAAATACTGTCATTAAACAGCACAGTATCTTGTGGTACGATGCCGATTGCGGCACGCAAACTGGTCTGTGTAACCTTGCTGATATCCTGATCGTCTATTAATATTCGTCCAGAATTTACATCATAAAAACGAAAAAGAAGCCTCGACAGGGTGGACTTTCCTGCCCCGCTTGACCCAACTATGGCGATAGTTTTACCGGCCGGCACATAAAAATCTACATCAAATAAAACCTGTCGCTCTCGATCGTAAGAAAAACAAACACACTCAAAGTGTATCGAGGCCTGACGAAGGCTCAGCGGAATCGCATTTGATACATCCTCTATCTCACGATTCTCGCCAAGCAAGCGAAACATTTTTTCCATATCCACCAAGGAGTTCTTAATTTCACGGTAAACAAAGCCAAGGAAATGCAATGGCATGTAGAGTTGCAACATAAAAACGTTAATGAGGACCAGATCGCCCAAGGTTAAATCTCCCTTGACGACCCCACTGGAGGCCAACAACATTAAAGCAGTCATCCCCACGGCAACAATCGTGCTCTGTCCAAAATTTAACGCAGCCAGGGAGGTTTGATTCTGAACCGCGGAGGTTTCCCACTTGCCCATGTGCTCATCATAACGCCGGGCCTCGTAAGCTTCGTTACCGAAGTACTTCACCGTCTCATAATTCAATAAGCTATCTATAGCACGCGTATTTGCCTTTGAATCCATGTCATTCATGGTGCGTCGAAATACTATTCGCCACTCAGTCACAAATAAAGTAAACACCACATAAACTATCAAAGTAATGAAGGTTATAACCGCAAACAATGAATCATATTTGTACAACAAAATACCAGACACCAGTCCAATTTCCAGCAACGTTGGTAAGATGCTAAACAACATAAAGTTCAGCAAAAAACTAATTCCTTTTGTGCCGCGCTCAATATCGCGTGACACACCGCCGGTCTGCCGCTCTAGGTGAAAACGAAGACTCAGATTGTGTATATGGACAAACAGCTTGAGGGCTACGCGTCGTATGGCACGCTGAGTTACTTTGGCAAACACGGCATCACGTAACTCACCAAATAATGTACTAAACAATCGCAGCAAACCATACCCAACGACAAGCAGCACTGGTACCACCAAAATTGCCTTCGGCTTGTCTAAAACATCAACTATTTCCTTAAGTATCAGTGGTACCGCCACATTGGTAAGCTTTGCCATAACCAGTAGCAGCAACGCCAACACAACACGGGCCTTAAATTCCAACAAATAAGGCACAAGGGCACGGATGATATTCCAGTTACCGCGGGGTGAATGACTCAATGGGATGGGGCGCGAACGCATAATGATATAAAGAAATGTATGGCGCATTATAGCTTTGCCACACATTGCGTGCTGCACACAATTAGATCACGCAGACACCCAGCTTAATAAAATACATACAGTACAAATTACTGAACATCACCATGTCCACGCGCGCAGCCAGTCACGCCGACCAAAAAACGTGTTATCGCATAGCTAACGCGCGTCAAAAAATGCATCCAAATTCCACGTTCTTGCCAATCGGCAAGAGAAATCAAGCGTGCTCCGTATGTAATTTCCTGCAATAAGTCAGCACGTAGAAATTCTGCAAATCTTGCATCACGCACAACCAAATTAGCCTCGCGTGCCAAGAACAAACTAAACGGATCGATGTTAGACGAGCCAACAGTCACCCAATAACTATCAATTACCGCCACCTTGGCATGCATGTAGCTGGCCCTGTATTCATATATCTCTATGCCGGCTCGCAACAAATCATCGTACAGCTCGAGAGTAGCAAAATGCTGCAGACGATACTCCACTCGACCCTGCAATAGCAGCACAACACGAACACCGCGCAAAGCTGCCTCTATCAAAGTACGCCGAAAGTTTTGCCCCGGCAAAAAATAGGCATTAGCTATGATAATTTCTCGCCGCGCACCAGCAATAGCTTTCAAATAAGCGCGTTCAATATCATGACGATGGCGAAAATTATCACGTAACACTAGGGTCACACCATGCTGAGTAGCACTTTTATGCGTCAACAGAAGCTTTATATGCTCACGTTGTCGTTTAAAATTTCTCCATGACACCAACGCCCACAACCGTTTCATCACAAAGTTCACATATTCTGTCGTACTTCCTTGCATTTCCACCATATAATCCAAACGTGGGGCATTAATCCGACCACCTGGTGTGTCATCTAAAATATTAACACCGCCCACGAATGCAATTCGCTCATCCACTAACGCTAACTTGCGATGCAAACGACGCAAACGATTGCGATGCAGGCTGAAACGTGATCTCTCTGGGCGATACCACAAAACCTCTACACCAGCTCGACGCAAATCACTTACCCATTCTGGTGGCAAGCCAGCTGAGCCAAAGCCATCCAACAACAAGTTCACTTTCACGCCACGTCTAGCGGCTCGCTGTAAAGCTTGCGAAATCTGATAACCACAAGTATCAGCCGCATAAATATAAGTCTCAATGCAAACAGAACGAATGGCTTGATCTATAGTTGCAATTAAACGTGGGAAGTACTCTTCACCATTGCGTAGCAAGATTAAGGTGTGACCATCAACTTGATGTAGATCTCTCATGGCGAAATAAGCATCGCAGACAGCGCCATATGATCTGAAATTTTTCTCCACACATGCGCTTCGCTATGCTTAATAAGCATACCGCGTACATAAATTCGATCCATACGCAGCAATGGCATACCAGCAGGAAAGCTGCGTGCTGGCTTACCCGTACTCACCTCAAATACTTCCTGCAAATCCAACTCATGCGTTAACAGACGATTTGCATCGTTACGCCAATCATTAAAATCACCCGCAACAATCAGTGGCGCATCTGCTGGAATCACTTTCCTGATGTGATCGACTAATGCATTAAATTGCATGCGCCTACCACGCTTAAACAATCCGAAGTGCACGCAAACACAATGCAGTGACTGGCTTCCACTAATTTTATTTTCTTCAGGCAGATGGATTACACAATGCAACAACCCACGATTCTCAAAGCGATGTGCGGAGACATCTTTATTGCCAGACTCTAAAATCGGATAACGGCTCAAGATGGCATTTCCATGATGTCCGCCAATGTAAACGGAATTCTTTCCGTACACCTGATGCAACCAAATCTTGTCAGCTAAAAATTCATATTGTGACGAAGCGCGGCAGTCCAAATTACACTTCCCGTAATGGTCACTCTCGCCTCTCACTTCCTGCAAAAAAACAATATCAGCATCAAGGATACGCAAGCGCTCCCGTAATTCATGCAACACAATGCGTCGATTGAAGTGGGACAATCCCTTGTGAATATTATAGGTAACAATGTTTAGCGCAGACACAAATCTCCAATCAGGAATGCAATGGCGGCTAATTGTCAATGCATCGCTAGGTCAAACACGTTATCTAGACATTGCTCACGCCCTGCGTAGGAAAGTTAATTTGACGAGCAAAATCCAACATACGGGCTATGGAGCCCCTAGCAAGAACTCCAATTTCCGGATCAATGAATACTTCATTTTCTCCACTTTCCAAGACCCGAGCCAAACCCAGTAATCCATTCATCGCCATCCACGGGCAGTGGTTACAACTAACACATGTTGCACCATCTCCGGCTGTGGGTGCCTCCAAGAAAAGCTTATTGGGCGAAATGCTTCTCATTTTGTGCAAAATACCATTATCAGTTGCTACAATAAACTTAAGCGCGCTTAATGTTTTCGTTGCCTTGATGAGTTGCGTGGTGGAGCCAACCACATCAGCAAGTTTAACCACTGCCGGGGGAGATTCTGGATGAACCAAGACCATTGCATCTGGATTTAAGGCCTTAAGTTTAATCAATTCATTGACTTTGAATTCATTATGCACCATACATGAGCCTTGCCACAAAAGCATATCGGCGCCAGTCTGTTGTTGCAGATAGTGGCCCAAATGACGATCTGGCGCCCACAATATTCTTTGACCTTGGTCCTTGAGGTACCTAATGATTGGCAGGGCAATGGAGCTAGTTACTACCCAGTGAGCGCGCGCCTTAACTGCCGCACTAGTGTTAGCATACACAACCACAGTGCGATCCTGATGTGCATCACAAAATACAGCAAACTCTTTCGCAGGGCAACCAAGATCAAGAGAGCAATTTGCATCCAGGTCCAGCATTAACACACGTTTTTCAGGGTTAAGAATTTTTGCTGTCTCACCCATGAAGCGAACACCAGCAACTACCAGTGTTTTCGCTGAATGCCGATGGCCAAAATTAGCCATATCCAGAGAATCTGATACGCAACCGCCCGTGGCATCAGCCAAATCCTGCAGGTCTGGGTGAACATAATAATGGGCCACCAAAACTGCATCTTGCTCTTGCAGTAGCCGCTTGATATTCTCAATCAACGCCGCTTTTTTATCGAACTTTGGCTCACGCGGCCTCTTCGCCCATGCAGTCAAAAGATCTTGGCCTGGATGTTCGTAAGTAATTGGCACCAATTGCCCGCTATCTGTCAATCTTATCCATTCTAAAATTTGGGTACCTTGCAAGCAGCCACGGCTCTCATTCTTTTTGGTAGCTGCAGAATTGCTTCACGATTACTGGGTGAGAACACACACTTCGCAGCCTCCTGCCAAGGAAACCACTCATATTTAAGATGTTCTCTTGGTGCTAAATTTATAGGGAGTATATGAGGCAACTCCAGTCCAAAAACATGCTCAGTGTTGCACAGAATACCCGGTGCATAACGATGCAACCATTTTTTATAAATCTCATAAGTATTTTGAGTCTGCAAGTCCGTCAGGTCATAGTGGTCAGCATTCAATCCGGTTTCTTCAAAAACTTCACGCACAGCAGTCTCATACAGAGACTCGCCTTTCTCTTGGCTACCGGTAACAGATTGCCAGTAGCCCGGATGATCTGCGCGCTCCAAAAGCAATACCTCGAGGTCTGTGGTGTAAATCACAACCAACGTCGAGACAGGTAGTTTGTATTGCATAAACACAGATGACCATCAAAAATATGGATTTCTACTTGCGATTGACAGCATTTTTCGCCTTGTTGTGCAGACTTGTTTATACCGCCACGCAGAGCAATTAAGCTTGTCAATTTAACGCAACCTGTAGCGAGGTTCGCACGACAAGCCACCGCGATAAACAAAGTTAATCCTGCGCTGAAACTCACCCACTTCCAAATCTACGGCATTAATTTTTTCATGCCACCGAATTCAGCCACAAAAAGTGCGAAACCAATTCGCCATAGTTCACATACCCATTATTATGGCCTCACCAAATGCAGAGCATGACACCTGCTTGGCCCCCTTTGTTAGTCGCGCAAAATCATAAGTAACAGTCTGAGCGGCAATTGCCTCGTGCATGCCATTGATGATCAAATCGGCAGCCTCTGACCAACCAATATAACGGAGCATCATTTCTGCCGAAAGAATCAAGGAGCCGGGATTGACATAATCCTTCCCAGCATATTTCGGTGCAGTGCCATGGGTGGCCTCGAACATAGCAATACCATCAGACAAATTCGCTCCAGGCGCAATTCCAATACCGCCGACCTCTGCCGCCAGGGCGTCAGATATATAATCGCCATTCAAATTCAGGGTGGCGATGACATCGTATTCCGCTGGACGTAGCAAAATTTGCTGCAAAAAGGCATCGGCAATCACATCTTTTATAACGATACCCCCTCCTCCATATTTTTCTGGCAATCTCAACCATGGTCCACCATCTATTTCCACCCCACCAAATTCTCGTTTAACGAGTTCATAGCCCCATTTTTTAAATCCGCCCTCGGTAAATTTCATAATATTACCTTTGTGAACCAGGGTAACGGATTTGCGCTTATGATCGATGGCATACTGAACTGCGCGACGAATTAAGCGTTCACTACCCTCTATGGACACCGGCTTAATTCCAATGGCGGAGGTCTGAGGGAACCGAATTTTTGTTACGCCCATCTCATCTTGCAAAAATGCAATTAGTTTTTTCGCCTCTAGCGAGCCAGCCTCCCACTCAATACCTGCATATATATCCTCAGTATTTTCACGAAAAATCACCATATCTACATTCTCAGGTGTTGTTACTGGGGTTGGCACACCCTTGAACCAACGAACCGGACGTAAGCATACATATAAATCAAGTATTTGCCGTAGCGCCACATTTAGCGAACGGATACCGCCAGAAGTGGGGGTTGTAAGTGGCCCCTTGATGGATACGACATAATTGCGTACCGCATCTATTGTTTCATCAGGAAGCCACATATCATGGCCATACATGGCCACAGCCTTTTCACCGGCATACACTTCCATCCAAGCAATGGAACGCTTACCATTGTAGGCCTTGGCAATTGCGGCATCCACAACGCGTCGCATTGTGGGGGTGATATCCACACCAGTGCCATCGCCTTCGATAAAGGGAATGATTGGCTGATCTGGCACGTTCAGTGTGTGATCTTTATTGACAGTTATTTTTTTGCCTTGGGGTGGCACCTTAATGTGCGTAGTCATGTATTCTGCTCTTAAAATTAAAACTCGGAGTAATGTGAATCAATTGGATAGGCAAGTAAGCTAGATGAGTCACGTCTTGTTGTTCAATAAACCTTATGGCGTGATCTGTCAGTTTAGCCGCAATGGACTTCGCCCAACGTTGGCTGATTATATCTCGGTTCCCAATTCGTATCCAGCAGGGCGACTAGACACCGACAGTGAGGGGTTGGTTTTACTTACTGATAACGGTTTATTGCAGCATCGTATTACTGATCCACGCCACAAGCTTGCCAAGGTCTATTGGGCTCAAGTGGAAGGTAGACCAAATAAGCAAAGCTTGCAGCAGTTACAGGATGGGGTAAGGCTAGCTGATTTTAATACCCTTCCTGCCATGGTAAGAATAATTTCTGAGCCCAAAAATCTATGGCAACGCACTCCTCCTATTCGAGAACGAAAAAACAAGGAGACAAGTTGGTTAGAGTTAATTATTCGTGAGGGCAAGAATCGTCAGGTGCGTCGCATGACAGCAGCGGTTGGTCACCCCACCTTGCGACTTATTCGCTACCAAATCGGCGAATGGACGCTAAACGGATTAGAGCTGGGCGCCTGGCGAGAGGCTGCGGTATAATGCACCTCTAACATCATGTCTTAAAACAGGGGGGGCTATGCCCATCTATGAATATCGTTGCAGCAATTGCGGTACACAAAAAGACGTCCTGCAAAAAATTAGTGACGCGTCGCTGAACGTCTGTCCAAAATGCGGCAAGAATACATTCAGTAAGCAACTCTCAGCCGCTGGCTTTCAACTCAAGGGTAGTGGTTGGTATGCCACAGATTTCAAATCTGCTGGCAGCAAGCCAGCAGCCAAATCAGAGCCAGCGCCTGGTTCCAGCAATCATGCTGCACCAGCTACTGGCAATACCAAGTGAAGAAATATTTACTCACCGGACTTTTGGTATGGGTTCCCCTTGGCATTACTCTATGGGCCCTCAATCTAACAATTAGCACCTTGGATCAAAGCCTGATACTACTGCCAATCAATTGGTACCCAGACAAGCTACTGGGCGTTCACATTCCTGGCCTAGGTGTAATTTTAACGGTAGCGATCGTGCTTTGCACGGGATTGTTGGTGCGCAACGTTCTTGGTCAACGCTTGCTGCGTTATTGGGAAGACTTGCTGAGACGCATTCCGATTGTAAATAGTATTTATCATAGCGTGAAACAAGTTAGTGACACCCTGCTATCCAGCAACGGATTGGCCTTTCGTAAGGTTCTGCTGGTACGCTACCCGCACCAAGAAGCATGGTCATTGGCATTCCAAACCAGCATCCCAAGTGAAGTAAGCCAACAATTTGAAGACGAGTATATTGGGGTCTTTATTCCCACTGCGCCAAGCCCGGTTAACGGATTTTATTTTTACGTACGCCGTGCCGACACCATCGAATTAAATATTAGTGTAGATGCCGCTCTAAAATCTATCATTTCAATGGGCGTGGTTGCTACTGTCACTTCACCATCATCACTATCGTCATCGTAATCAACTGTATATTTTAGCGTACACCAATTAAAAATGAGAACTCATTACTGCGGCCACCTCAATACCAAAAATCTGGGAGAAACTGTTACTTTGTGCGGATGGGCACATCGCCGCCGCGATCACGGCGGGGTAATCTTTATTGATCTTCGTGACCGAGAAGGATTGGCACAAGTGGTGTGCGCTCCAGACAACGCCGCCATGTTTGCAATTGCCGAGTCAGTACGCAGCGAATTCGTGCTACGCATTTTTGGAAATGTACGCATGCGTCCAGAGGGTAGCCTCAACACCAACCTTGGTAGCGGCGAAATCGAAATATTGTGCGGCACAATTGAAATACTTAACATCTCCCTTACGCCACCATTTCAATTGGACGATGAAAACCTGTCAGAGAACGTACGTCTAACACATCGTGTCATTGATTTGCGTCGTCCACAAATGCAGAAGAATCTAAAGCTGCGTTATAAGACAGCGATGGCATTCCGTCGCTTTTTGGATGCACATGATTTCATAGACATTGAAACGCCAATGCTTACGAAATCTACGCCTGAAGGTGCGCGTGATTATCTGGTCCCGTCACGTGTTCATGCAGGTGAATTTTTTGCGTTACCGCAGTCACCACAGCTATTCAAACAGCTGCTCATGGTCGCAGGATTTGATCGCTACTACCAAATTACAAAATGCTTCCGTGATGAAGATTTACGGGCAGATCGTCAACCTGAGTTCACTCAGGTTGACATAGAGACCTCATTTCTAAATGAAGAGCAGATTATGCTCTTAACAGAAGACATGCTGCGCAATGTATTCAAAGAGGCGCTTAGTATCGATTTGCCCAACCCATTCCCACGTATTACACATGTTGAAGCAATGGCGCGTTTCGGCTCAGACAAGCCAGACATGAGGGTAACTTTAGAAATTATCGACATTACAGACTCAGTAAAGGACGTTGGATTTAAGGTATTCTCTACCCCAGCAAATCAAGCTGATGGGCGCGTGGCTGCCTTGTGTATTCCAGGTGGCGGAGCCCTTACTCGAGGCGAAATTGATGAGTACACAAAATTTGTCAGCATCTACGGTGCGCGTGGCTTGGCGTATATCAAGGTCAACGACACAACTCAATTGAACGAAATTGGTCTGCAGTCACCCATCGTAAAAAATCTGAGTGAGGTCGCCCTAAGAACAATCATAGATCGCACAAGCGCACGGAATGGTGATCTAATATTTTTCGGTGCAGACAAAGTAAAAGTTGTTAACGATGCACTCGGCGCCTTACGCAATAAAGTGGGTCACGACAAGAAGCATCTCAGTGGGGCAGCCTGGGCCCCTTTATGGGTCATTGATTTTCCAATGTTTGAATACGACGACGAAGCAAAGCGTTGGAACGCTTGCCATCATCCATTTACCGCACCAAAGGATGAGCACTTGCATCTACTGGAGAGCAATCCCGGGCAATGCTTAGCAAAAGCATATGACATCGTATTAAATGGCTGGGAGCTTGGTGGTGGCTCGGTGCGCATCCACAAGGAAGAAATTCAATCGTTGGTATTTCGTGCACTCAACATTAGCGCAGATGAGGCACAAGTTAAATTTGGCTTTTTACTCGATGCGCTACAATATGGCGCACCTCCGCATGGAGGGTTGGCTTTTGGATTGGATCGAATTGTCACCCTAATGAGTGGATCAGAATCAATTAGAGACGTTATAGCTTTCCCAAAAACCCAACGTGCGCAATGCCTACTAACAAATGCACCAAGCGCCGTCGACGACAAGCAATTAAACGAACTACACATTCGCTTGCGTCACAAAGGAGCACCAACAGCGGAGCTTACAAAAGACTAACGCTGCCAGTATAGCGATTTTGAGTAACGCACTCTCTCGCACACCGAGAATTTATTGCTCAATCAGCCAACCGCATGGTTTTTAATTTTAATATTGTCTGCAATATATGTCTTTAGAGTTTCTAGATTGGCGTCCATCACTTCAAAACGTTGTGGCAATTCTTCGATATGCAGCAATCCACCAGGACGTTCTGCATTGCACCCCAGGGCCTCATTAATAACATCATCAAATTTTGCCGGTGATGCCGTTTCTAAGCATATCAATGGCACGCCATGATGACATTGTTCGAGGCCAACTTTGATTCCATCAGCTGTGTGCGTATCAACCATCACCCCGTAGTTTTTCCATAGATCACGAATAACATTAATGCGATCCAAGTGTGTGCTTTTTCCAGAAAAAAAACAAAATTTAGGTAACTCATCCCAAAAGGATGTGCTGCGAATATCAAAAGAACCGGCCGTATCAAGACGGCCCCACAAATCACAAACCTTAGCTGGATCACGTCCAACCAAGTCAAACACAAAGCGCTCAAAGTTCGATGCCTTGGAGATATCCATAGAAGGGCTACTGGTTCTATAGGTATCGCTCTTTGTGCGCGGGCGATACAGGCCAGTCCTAAAAAAATCATTCAAAACATCATTCTCATTGGTCGCAAGAATAAGCTGATCGATTGGCAAGCCCATCATTCTGGCAATATGGCCAGCACATATATTACCAAAGTTACCAGACGGCACTGAGAAGGCGACCTTTTCATCATTCGATTTTGTTGCGGCAAAATAACCCTTAAAGTAATAAACAATTTGCGCAAGCACGCGCGCCCAATTAATGGAGTTAACCGTTCCGATATTATATTTTTCCTTAAAGGCATGGTCACCTGAGACCGCCTTAACCATGTCCTGCGCCTCGTCAAACAACCCACATATAGCAATATTAAAAATATTCAAATCTTGCAAGGAATACATTTGTGCACGCTGAAAAGTAGACATTTCACCATGTGGCGACAGCATAAACACGCGAATATTGTGCTTGTTACGCATAGCATACTCTGCTGCCGACCCAGTATCACCTGAGGTGGCGCCCAAAATATTGAGCTCACCACCCGCCTTATCCAAAACGTACTCAAACAAATTGCCCAGCAATTGCATCGCAATATCCTTAAATGCAAGGGTTGGGCCATTGGATAACTCCAAGATATATACCCCCTGCTTTAGCGTACGTAATGGGGTAATTTGCTGAATATCAGAATCAAGGCGACCGTTACAATAGATGGATGGGGTGTATGTTTTTGCAACTATTGCTTTGAGGTCATCCGCAGGTATATCTGTTGCAAATTTTGACAAAATAGCATAAGCCAAATCTACATAAGAAAGATTACGCCACACGTCCAGATCGGCTCGTGTTACATGTGGGTACTCTTCTGGCAAGTACAATCCGCCATCCGATGCAAGCCCACCGAGTAATATCTCAGTAAAACTCTTAGCGGGGGATTTCCCACGCGTGGAAATATATTTCATATGCTTTACTTGCTTCACTTTTAATTCAAATGAATTCATGATGAGATTGAACTACCGACCAGCACTACATCCTTATTCATTAAAATGAATGCACCCTATTTATTCAACTCTTCCATCCGAATTCGCGTCACCTGGCCTACCACAACTGACAGCTCCTCAATCTTAGCAATGGCTAAATTAATATATTTTTCACGTATTAAATGAGTAAGCAGGACCAAATCTGCTTCCTCCTCACCGTCACCCGGCTCCTTTTGGATGAGGGCATCGATCGATATCTTTTCGTCAGCCAGTATCCGTGTGACATTAGCCAAAACGCCTGGTTTGTCCTGCACACGCAAGCGCAAGTAATAACAAGCCTGCACTTCGCTTATTGACAGAACAGGTAGATCAATCAACTGATCTGGCTGAAATGCCAAATGTGGCACTCGATGTTCTGGATCAGCACTGCACATACGCGCAACATCAACTAGATCGGCAATCACCGCGCTAGCTGTTGGTTCAGCGCCCGCACCTTTTCCGCAATATAAGGTTGCACCAACGGCATCGCCATACACTACTACGGCATTCATTGCGCCCTCTACATTGGCAATCAAACGTTTAGCCGGTATTAAAGTGGGATGCACTCGTAACTCAATACCCTCATTAGTGCGCTTGGAAATTCCCAGAAGCTTGATACGATAACCCAGCTCTTCAGCATACTTAATGTCTGTTGCGTTAAGCTTGGCAATACCCTCAACATAGACTTTATCAAATTGCACTCTAGTGCCAAATGCAATCGAGGAAAGTATGGAAATTTTATGTGCCGCATCTATTCCATCAATATCAAACGTTGGATCCGCTTCTGCGTAACCCAAACGCTGCGCTTCTTTTAATGCAGCCTTAAACTCCAAACCATTGTCGCGCATCTCAGACAGGATAAAGTTAGTGGTTCCGTTAATGATTCCTGCAATCCATTCAATATGGTTGGCACTCAGACCCTCGCGTATCGCCTTAATAATTGGCACGCCACCAGCCACCGCTGCCTCAAATGCGACAATCACACTATTTTTTTGTGCCTCCAAAAATATTTCGTTACCATGCATGGCTAGCAGCGCCTTATTCGCAGTAACCACATGCTTGCCATTAGCGATGGCTTGGAGCACCAAATCTTTAGCCACGCCACAACCGCCTATTAGCTCAACAATCACATCCACTTCTGGATCATTCACCACTGCAAATGCATCCTCAACCACACGACATACTCCATGTGTTACCTCTTTTGCGCGTATCTCATTTTTTTCTGCCACCGCAACAACGCGTATGGTGCGTCCCGCACGCCTAGAAATTTCTTCCGCGTTACGCAACAACACAGAGAAAGTACCAGCCCCTACGGTGCCCGCTCCTAGCAAACCTACATTCATTACCTTCATCATCGCAATCACCAAAAAATTAATTTAACCCCCATCAAATCCTTTACTTGATTTAAAAATAATAAGTTAGGAGTGATGAGGGTGCGTACGCTTTTATACGAAACCATTACTTCCCGTATCGCTTGCGGTAATACTCTAAAAAACTTGCAATGCGTCCAATGGCTTCAATCAAATCGTCTACGCTGGGTAAAAATACTATGCGAATGTGATCAGAATGTGGCCAGTTAAATCCAGTTCCCTGAACCACCAAAACCTTTTCACTTTCCAATAATTCCAGGATAAACTTCTGGTCGTCATCGATTGGATACATCTTAGGGTCAAGGCGCGGAAATAAATATAGCGCAGCTTTTGGCTTGACGCATGTAACACCCGGAATAGCGGTAAGTAGCTTATACGCCAAATCTCTTTGCTTACAAAGTCTTCCGGTTGGCGCAACCAGATCTTCAATACTTTGATAACCACCGAGTGCAGTCTGAATAGCAAATTGCCCAGGAACATTTGAGCATAGCCGCATCGAGGCCAAGATACTCAGCCCATCAATATAGTCTTGCGCATGTTCTTTTTTTCCAGACACAATCATCCAGCCAGCGCGGTAGCCGCAAGCGCGATAGTTCTTTGACAATCCATTGAACGTGACAAATAACACGTCGTCCGCCAAGGAGGCGATCGATGTATGATGCACTCCGTCATAAAGCACTTTGTCATAAATTTCATCGGCAAATACAACAAGCCTATTTATACGTGCAACCTCAATGATCTCCTGCAATATGGTATCCGGGTATACCGCACCCGTAGGATTATTTGGATTTATTAATACAATGGCGCGTGTGCTTGACGTTATCTTTCTTTTTATATCAGCAATATCCGGAAGCCACCCAGCCTGCTCATCACATAAGTAATGTTGCGGCACACCACCTGCCAGAGTAACCGCAGCTGTCCAGAGTGGGTAGTCCGGTGTTGGCACCAGAACTGCATCACCGGTATTGAGAAGTCCTTGCATCGACATCACAATTAATTCAGATGCACCATTGCCAATAAATATATCCTCTAGACCAACCCCGGAAATATTCTTTTGTTGAGCGTAGTGCATGATAGCCTTGCGCGCTGCAAACAATCCTTTTGAGTCGGAATAACCAGACGAATTGGGTAGATTGTGTATCACATCCTGCTGAATTTCTTCAGGAACCTCAAAGCCAAATGATGCCAAATTGCCAATGTTTAACTTTATGACGCGATGGCCGTCCTCTTCCATTTGTCTGGCGCGCACCATCACTGGGCCACGAATGTCGTAACAGACACTGGCTAGCTTAGTGGACTTCAATACAAGCGGTTCGATTGCCATATCTGAACTACCGGGTTATTTAAATTGGCTTTTGTAACTTATCATCTTAAGATCGCATCATGAATTCTCTGGATGATAGAATTGCGATGTGAATGCAGTCACATCCCGGCGCACCGCAAACCACAAAGAGTGCAATTCTATCTGAGCACAACTTGATCGGCAAACAGAGTCCAATGAAACTACACCTCAACACTCAAGCTAACAAGAACATCTTTACTGCCCACGGTGCTGACTACGTTATGGTGAACGGGAGAAAATTTGAACATTCAATAGTGGTCACACCAGAGCAAATACTTAGCGACTGGCGGCCTCAAGGTTTTGAGGGGTTGACCGAGCACCACTTCACTCACTTGCTCACCATTAAGCCAGAAATTGTGCTGCTTGGAACCGGTACACAGCAGCTCTTTCCGCATCCAAGTCTCTATCAAGAACTAACCAAATCTGGAATTGGCGTAGATAGCATGAGCACCCCTGCCGCCTGTCGCACCTACAATATTCTTATGGGCGAAGATCGCAAAGTGCTTGTCGCCATTTTGCTTTAAGTCGACGCTGATTGATGTGCGGAAACGGCGATCCCCTAACAACGAATCCACCAAATCAATCGGCCAATAATTTTTTCGCTGCGGCCACAGCCACACCATGCTGGATTGGCGCTTTTACTCTACCCAACACATCGTCCAGTGCACCCAGGCACACTAGAATATTATTCTTATTGCTGGCGTGACCCATTAAACCTATACGCCATACTTTGCCTGCCATTACACCCAAGCCTGCACCAATCTCTAATTGATAATCGTTCAACAAAATAGATCTCACGGCGGCATCATCCACCCCCTCTGGAATGGAGATGGCATTTAGTTGCGGCAAGCGCTCAGCCTCTGGCACCACAAACTTCAATCCCATTGCCTCAAGGCCAGCACGCAAAGCGAGGTGATTGCTTTTGTGACGAACCCAGGAGCTCTCTAGTCCTTCTTCTTGCAAAATAACCAATGCTTCGTGCAATCCATACAATGCATTAATTGGTGCGGTGTGATGGTAGGCACGCTTGGTTGAGCCACCCCAGTAACTCATAACTAGGTTTAAGTCCATAAACCAACTTTGCACTCTACTCTTACGATTTTTAATTTTCTCTAATGCGCGCGAACTAAAGCTAACCGGGGAAAGCCCTGGCGTACAAGAGAGACATTTCTGTGTGCCGGAATATATGGCGTCTATCTTCCATTCATCGACTTTGAGTGGCGAGCCCGCAAGTGAGGTAACTGCGTCCACAATAACCAAGCAATTATACTTGTGAGCCAAGGCCACCAAAGTTTGTGCGTCTGAGAGTGCCCCTGTTGATGTCTCTGCATGCACGAACGCAACAATTTTGGTATCTGAATTGGCCTTAAGCGCATCCTCTAGTTTTTGCGGATCAACTGCGCGCCCCCAGTCATCCTGCACCATAACTGCAACACCCCCGCAACGCTCAACGTTTTCCTTCATGCGCCCACCAAAGACACCATTTTGACACACGATAACCTTGTCGCCCGGCTCAACTAAATTGACAAAACAGGTCTCCATGCCTGCCGAGCCAGGAGCCGAAACGGGCATAGTTAGCTCATTCTCGGTCTGAAATGCATATTTTAACAACTCCTTCATTTCGTCCATCATGGCCACAAACACCGGATCAAGATGTCCAATAGTGGGGCGTGACAATGCCTCTAGTACACGCGGACTAACATCCGAAGGACCGGGGCCCATAAGGATTCGTTGCGGTGGATGAAATGATTTTATTGCCATACCGTTCTCCTAAGCGTTGTTATTAATTACGACATTTTAACTGTTGTAGGCCACAAGCTGATGAAAAATTATTGTAGCAGCTCAATCCAATGCCTCACTGGTAAGTCAGTCCCACTTTCTAAGTGCAGCTGGCAACCAATATTCGCAGTGGCAATAACGTCCGGCACACCATACTGAAGAGCACTTAATTTATTTTCCAGCAATTGATATGAAAGCTTTCTCTGCAATAAGCAGTACGTGCCCGCAGCACCACAGCAAAGGTCGCCGTCAGCGACCGGAACTACGGTATACCCGCAATTCTGCAAAATAATCTCAACAGCGCCGCGTAACTTTTGTCCGTGTTGCAGAGTGCATGGTGCCTGATAGGCGACGCGCACGCCCTGACCGACACCAGCCAATATGCTCAGATCTTCGCGATTCAGAATTTCACTTAAATCTCGCGTAAGCTCACTAATGCGCACAGCTTTGGCGGCGTAATCTGGATCATCCTTTAAGGCTATGGCGTATTCCTTCACCATCAGGCCGCACCCACTGGAGGTCATCACAATAGCTTCTGTGCCTTGTTCAATATAGGGCCACCAGGCATCAATATTACGACGCATCATATCGTGCGCACCGTCAAAATCAACCAGATGTTGATTCAGGGCACCGCAACAACCAGCTCTCGAAGCACTAACCAAGGAAATCCCCAGCTTGTCCAGTACACACGCTGCCGCAGTATTGATATTTGGCGCGGTCAGCGACTGCACACAACCCTCTAGCATTAACATGTTGCGTACATTAATCTTGTGTGGACGAGACAATGTTTTCTGTCGCTTTATAGGGATTTTACGCTGCATGGAAAGTGACAGTAGTGGGCGTACCATGCGACCAACAATCAACACTAGCGCGAAACGTCCTGGGTAGGGCAGGATGGCCAGTAGAATACGTCGTAAAAACAATTGCCACACTGAACGCGACGTGCGCTTCTCAATCACTTGTCGCCCTATATCGATCAAGCGACCATACTTAACTCCGGACGGACAGGCGGTTTCGCAAGCACGACAAGTCAAGCAGCGATCTAAATGTAATTGTGTTTTTGTGCTAGATTCATTGCCCTCCAACATCTCTTTTATCAAATAAATACGTCCACGTGGACCATCTAATTCATTTCCAAGCAACTTATAGGTAGGGCAAGTGGCATTACAAAATCCACAATGCACACAAGAACGCAATATTGAATTGGCCTCAGCAACATCAGGATTGACAAACAATTCAGGAGGGATAGCGGTTTGCATATAACTTACAGGCTTGCGTACATGCGCCCTTGATTAAAAATTTGATTTGGATCAAAACCGGCTTTTAGGCGCTCATGGATACTGCGCATAGCCGCAGTCAGTGGTTGAAATATTTCACCACTGCGCTCCCCACCTCGAAATTGAGTAACATGCCCACCCACTTTCGTCACCCGTTCTCGTATCGAGATAATAGATTCATTACTTATCAGCCAACGTTGTGCACCACCCCAATCCAGCAACCACTCTCCTGCAATCTCTAGCGGGGGGGTGGCTGGCTGAACTACCACACGATATAACAAATTTGTAGACTTAAAGAATGGTAAGCAATGTTCACGCAAGGCGTGCCAAAACAACTCCGGCTGTTCCATTACGTCACCGCCCAGGCACTCCTGCGCATACTGCACCGCCGTCTCACTACCAGAAAGTCGCAAGTAGTAGCGCCCCCCATGGTAACAAGCGGCACTCACTGGTAGCGACCGCGACAACAAAGCGCTTGCCTTTCTTATAGACTCAACTTGAGTGCACTCTTGTATCAAAGTTTTTGTCACCGCTGGGCGCGGCAAAACCTTCAGGCTAACATCAAGTAAGACTCCCAGTGTGCCATATGCGCCAACCATTAAGCGAGATACATCGTAACCAGCTACATTCTTAATAACCTGTCCGCCAAAACATACCATCTCAGCCCTACCGTTAATCAACTTGCAGCCTAGAATTGAATCTCGCACAGAGCCTAAAAACGGGCGGCACGGTCCTGAAATGCCGCAGGCAATAGTGCCGCCCAAAGTAGCGTAATCACCAAAATGTGGCGGCTCAAATGCCAAAATCTGACCAGCCTCCGATAATACAGCCTCAACTTCTTTAAGAGGTGTGCCACTACGCGCGGTTATGACTAACTCACGAGGATCGTATTCAACAATCCCGCAATGTGCGCTTACGCTTAAAACCTCACCATGGGTTTCTCGCCCCAACAATGACTTGCTGCTGCCACCCTCTATTTTTAGAGGAGTCTCATTATCAACGGCGTCTCGCACCTTCTGTTGCAACACTTCACTAATATCTCGCCCCAACATCAAAAACGCTCAAGCTCGGCGTGTGATAACCGCCCATTATGGACATGCATAGCGCCAAATTCCGCACAACGCTGTAAGGTAGGAATGGCTTTCCCAGGATTAAGCAAACCGTTCGGATCAAAAGCATCCTTAACCGCATGAAATTGGCCGATCTCAGCATCCTTGAATTGGATGCACATCTGATTTATCTTTTCCATGCCAACGCCGTGTTCACCAGTAATAGATCCGCCCACTTCAACGCACAACCTCAAGATACGACCCCCAAATTCTTCGGTACGCGTTAACTCGCCCTCCTTATTTGCATCAAATAAAATCAATGGGTGCAAGTTGCCATCTCCAGCATGAAATACATTAGCCACTGGTAAGTCGTACTCCTTTGACCACAAACTAATTTGACGTAACACATGCGACAACTGGCGACGCGGAATTGTCCCATCCATACAGTAATAATCCGGTGAAATTCGTCCCATTGCAGGAAAGGCGGCCTTGCGCCCCCTCCAGAATTGGAGCCGCTCAGCTTCATCAGCGGCAATGCGTATTTCAATTGCACCACTCTGTTGTAATATTTCACGCACTACGATCACATGCTCCAACACCTCTGCACTGGTACCATCAAGTTCACAAAGCAAGATTGCCTCGGCATCACAGGGATAGCCGGCATGTACAAAATCTTCTACCGCTCGAGTAGCAAGCTTATCCATCATTTCTAAGCCAGCTGGAATAATTCCGGCAGCTATTATATTGCCTACAGCCTCGCCAGCTTTAAACGCATCATCAAAGGACGCCAACAAAACTTGCACACATTCCGGCTTGGCCAACAACTTCACGGTAACCTCAACGATCACTGCCAACATACCTTCAGATCCAGTCATCAGCGCCAACAAGTCGTAACCTGGGGAATCTAGAGTTTCTGCACCAATGGTTAGTAATTGACCCTCCATCGTCACCACTTTTAACATCAAAATATTGTGCACCGTTAGACCGTATTTCAGGCAATGCACCCCACCAGAGTTTTCTGCAACGTTACCGCCAATAGTGCAGGCTACCTGCGAGGATGGGTCAGGTGCGTAATATAATCCATACTTAGCAACAGCTTCCGAAATTGCCAGATTGCGCACACCCGGCTGCACAGTCGCTGTGGCATTTTCCAGATCAACGTTAAGTATTTTTTTAAATTTTGCCAAACTCAAAAGTACCCCACCGGCCAATGGCAGTGCCCCGCCAGAGAGTCCCGTTCCAGCGCCGCGGGCCACAACCGGCACGCACACAGAATTGCATAAACACATTATGGCCTGCACCTGCTCAACCGTCTCAGGCAAAACTACCGCCAAAGGTAATTGACGATAGACCGACAGCCCATCACACTCAAAAGGACGTAGATCCTCTTTGTCTGTAAGTACAGCCTCTGGTGGCAAAAGTTTCTGCAGTTCAAGAATGAGTGCCTTATGCACATCTCCATTGCACGGCGATTCTTTCTTCAAAGAAAACATAAAATTAATCACCAAAAGAAATTAATACACCTTAAGACTTCAGCGGTGCCAAACAGGGGGGCGCAGTCAAAAATGACCTACGCACAAAGGGGTCGCCGAATAAAATGTCGCCCATAACAAACGCTGGAGTATGAGGCTAACTACACATCGATTGCAAAAAAGAGGATTGTCCGAAAATTGAAGATCAGCAACTCGCACCGGTTAAAATTTTATGGCGCCTAGATATTGGAGGCCTGCTTGCTTTTGGGGCCATTCACAATATCAAAGGTAATTTTTTGACCCTCCTTAAGGGGCTTGAATCCACTCATGTTGATCGCCCAAAAATGCGCAAACAGATCTTCGGTTCCATCGTCTAGTGTAGCAAGGTCACAACCCTTTGCGTCATTAAATGATTTAACCATACCGCTTGCCATGTCTTTATCTCCCTCGACTAAAATTAAGTAAATTCTCATCAAACCACTTAAGTCCCAAGGCGCCAGGGACGCCACACAGTAAAGGTATCATGGAAAACAACGCCTAAACGCCCACATGCCTTTACTCCAATTCCAATAATTTCGTCAAGTATTAACACATAATTATTGTTAAATAAATTTGAAAAAATATTCTGAATAATTGAACATACATCTGCACATAAATGCAACAATACCAGTCATGAAAACAAAAAGTGAGAGCACATCGTTACTAAAAATAGAACGCAGCAAAATCAAGCCGCCAAAAATGTATAAGGTGCTTCTATTTAATGACGAGTACACCACCATGGAGTTTGTTATAGAGGTCCTGCAAACCTTTTTTTCCATGAACTTTGAGTGCGCCACTCAATTAATGCTAAAAGTTCATCATGAGGGCTTGGCGGCATGCGGGATCTTTTCCAAAGATATCGCGGAAACCAAGGTGGCACAGGTTGCCGTATTTGCCAAACAACACGGGCACCCACTACGCTGTGCAATGGAAGGAATGTAATTCTTATGATCGCGCAAGAACTTGAAATCAGCCTACACTTAGCCTTTGTTGAGGCACGCCAAAAACGATTCCAATTTATCACTGTGGAACACCTGCTGCTCGCCATGATAGACAATCAGTCCGCGGCACATGTATTGCGTGCCTGTGGTGCGGATATTGAAGAATTGCGCGCAGTTCTGATTGACTTTATTGATACCCACACGCCCACCTCACAAGGCACCACTGAAGTTGATACGCAGCCTACCGTTGGCTTCCAGAGGGTCATTCAGCGCGCGATTCTACATGTTCAATCTTCCAACAAAAAAGAGGTCTCCGGTGCAAACATTCTGGTTGCCTTATTCGGTGAAAAAGATTCGCATGCTGTTTTTTTCTTAAACCAACGTGCCATAACACGACTAGATGTAACAAATTACATCGCACATGGGATCGACAAGGAGACTCAATCTGGCGCCAAAAAGTCAACGGATACCGAAACAGATCAAGAGCAAGCTCAAAAGAGCGCACTGCACGACTACACTCTTAACCTCAATGCGCAGGCATCTGCTGGGAAAATTGACCCCCTTATAGGGCGCGAAATTGAATTAACACGCGTCATTCAAACCCTGTGTCGACGTCGAAAAAATAATCCACTATTGGTTGGCGAGGCTGGCGTAGGCAAAACTGCCATTGCAGAAGGATTGGCACGTCGAATCAAGGAAAATAACGTTCCGGACGTTCTTAAAAATGCCCAAATATATGCACTTGATATGGGCGCACTACTGGCTGGCACTAAATATAGAGGGGATTTTGAACAACGTCTAAAGGCCTTGCTAAAAGAATTGGCCGACGAACCTCACGCTATCTTGTTTATTGATGAAATACACACTCTAATTGGTGCGGGGGCTGCATCCGGAGGGACAATGGATGCCTCTAACTTACTCAAACCAGCATTGTCAAACGGAGCATTAAAATGCATTGGCGCCACCACGTACCAAGAATATCGGGGTATTTTTGAGAAAGATCATGCGCTATCGCGTCGCTTTCAGAAGATAGACGTGCCGGAACCGTCCATTGATCAAACCATTGAGATTCTAAAGGGCCTGAAGTCTCGCTTCGAAGCTCACCATGGAATAAAATACAGCTCCGCCGCACTCACTAGTGCAGCGGAGCTTTCTTCACGATTTATAAATGACAGGCACCTCCCAGATAAGGCAATTGACGTTATAGATGAGGCTGGCGCAGCACAGCGCATCCTCCCAAAATCAAAACAAAAAAAGCTCATCGGAAAGCATGAAATAGAGGACATCATTGCCAAAATTGCGCGCGTACCATCACGCACAGTTTCCTCTGACGACATCAATCTATTAAAAACATTGGATCGCGATTTAAAGGCTGTGGTGTTTGGTCAAAATATTGCCATAGACATATTGGCACGCACCATAAAAATGGCTCGCAGTGGTCTAGGAAATCCACAAAAACCCATTGGCAGCTTCTTGTTTTCCGGTCCAACTGGCGTAGGAAAAACAGAAGTGGCACGTCAGCTTGCTTTTGCAATGGGCATGCCACTACACCGATTTGACATGTCCGAGTACATGGAGCGTCACGCTGTATCTCGACTCATTGGTGCGCCACCAGGTTATGTTGGTTTTGACCAGGGTGGGTTACTGACCGAGGCAATCAACAAGCAACCGCATTGCGTGCTCTTACTCGATGAAATAGAAAAGGCACACCCAGACATATTTAATATCTTATTACAGGTAATGGATCATGGCACCCTCACTGATAATAATGGGCGCAAGGCTGACTTCCGTAATGTAGTTATAATTATGACAACCAACGCAGGCGCCCACGCACTAAGTAGTGCAAAAATAGGATTCACCAACAGCGGAGTGGCTGGGGATGACTTAGCAGAGATAAAGCGGATGTTCACCCCAGAATTCCGCAACCGTCTGGACGCCACCATATCCTTTGCCCCCTTAGACAAGGAAGTTATTCTACGGGTAGTAGATAAGTTCCTGATGCAACTTGAGGAGCAGCTGCACGAAAAGAAGGTTGATGTTACTTTTACTGCAGCAGTGAAAGCATACCTCGCAAATGTTGGGTTTGACCCCTTGATGGGCGCGCGCCCAATGGCTCGACTCATTCAAGACACCATACGAAGTGCATTAGCAGACGAACTATTGTTTGGCAGGTTATCCAACGGCGGGAAGGTGACCGTCACACTGAATAGTGACAATAAAGTTGAGCTAGAATTTATAAAAGAGGTTGTTTCAATATAGACACAAAGCCAATTCACCGCCTGTGGAAGCAGGCGGTACATTCATTTTCGGCGCATGCGATGCAAAATAAACTCACGCAATGCTGGCACGAATGAAATGGCGATCACCGCACTCGTCGCCAAGGTTAAATTGTCCTTTACCACTTGCATGGCGCCCAGAAAATAACCCCCAAAGACAAAGCAACCAATCCACGCGATACCGCCTACCGCGCTGAACACAACAAACAGCTGGTAGCGCATCAAGCCAATCCCAGCAACAAATGGTGCAAAAGTTCTCACGACGGGCAAAAAGCGAGCGAGCACGACAGTCTTTCCGCCATGCCTTTTATAAAAGTCTTGCGTCTTAACAAGATGCTTACGGTCAAAAAGAACCGGGGTGGTTCCTGCAACTAATCGTGAACCAGCCAATCGACCAATCCAATAATTTGTATTGTCTCCAGCAAATGATGCGATCATTAGCAACGGCAAAATAAATTCTATTTGTAGCGCGCCAGCGCCGCAGAGAGTGCCCAAAACAAACAATAGTGAATCGCCCGGCAAAAATGGCATGACCACCAATCCAGTTTCACAAAAAATAATCAAGAAAAGAATAGCGTAGACCCACATACCGTACGCCTGAAGAATCGTTAGGATATAACGGTCCAAATGCAGAGCGGCCTCCACAAAAGAGGCTAGTAAGTCCACGATTTATGGCAAGACTTCTTCGACGGTTTTTTCTGGCTTGATAAAATCATCACGCGAGACGCCCATAAGTACGAGCAATGGACTAGCCACGAGCACCGAGGAATATATACTGAACAGTATGCCGATGGTCAATGCTAACGCAAAATAATGCAACGTTTCGCCCCCAAAAAATAACATTGCCGTTACCATCATCTGAGTACAGAGATGGGTAATAACAGTGCGTGACATGGTGCGCGTAATTGCGTTGTCAATGACCTCCGCAACCTCTGTTTTACGCATTTTTCGAAAGTTCTCTCGGATACGATCAAAGACAACCACCGACTCGTTCACCGAATAGCCCAAAACAGCCAGCAACGCTGCCAAAACGGTCAGCGAGAAATCCCACTGAAAAAAAGCAAAGAAACCGAGGATGATAACCACATCGTGTAAATTGGCAACAATTGCCGCTAGGCCAAACTTCCACTCAAATCGAATCCATAGATAGCATGCAATGCCTATTGACACCAGCAACAGCGCCAGTGCGCCATTTTCTATTAAGTCCCTGCCAACCTGAGGCCCAACAAACTCAACGCGACGCATCTCAGTGTCGGCATTTTGCTTGCGCAGCCTCTCAAGAATCTGTTCGCTTAGCTTTGCACCAACTATATTTTGCTTTAATGACACCTGCAATAACACGTCATGGCTAGAACCAAAGTTCTGTACCAGAACATCACGTAACCCCATATCAGCCAATTGTTCGCGAATTTTATTTAAGTCAGCAGTTTGGCTGTAATGAACCTCCATCACCGTTCCACCAGTGAAATCCACACCAAAATTTAACCCTTTTATCGCAATAAAAAATACCGCCACAACAAAGGTTACCAGGGAGATGGTGGTGGTATACCTCCCATAACTCATAAACGGAATATTGCGCTTAATATTAAAAAATTCCATTTTTACCTCTTTAAATTTTTAACCAATGGAAACCCCGGTTAATCGCAACTTCCGTCCGTATATTAAATTAACCAATGCGCGTGAAATAAGGACCGCGCTGAACATTGAAGTAAGGATCCCCAGACACAAAACAACCGCAAAGCCCCTTATCGCTCCAGAGCCAAACATAAATAACGCTATGCCGGCAATCAAAGTGGTGATATTTGAATCCAGTATGGTACGAAAGGCGTTCTCATATCCTGCATGAATAGAAGCCTGAGGCGTATTTCCATTACGCAACTCCTCCCGAATTCTTTCATTTATTAAAACATTGGCGTCGATCGCCATGCCTAGTGTCAAAGCTATGCCTGCCATACCCGGCAACGTAAGTGTGGCCTGGAGCATAGACAGCAACGCTACCAGCAACAGTAGGTTGGCGCCTAGTGCTAACACAGACACAGCGCCGAACATTAAATAGTAGACCGTCATAAAAACAGCAATGGCAATGAAGCCAATCTGGGTAGACCGGAATCCACGCACAATATTATCCGCACCAAGGCTCGGGCCGACGGTACGCTCTTCAATAATCTGCATTGGCGCTGCCAGCGCTCCCGCGCGTAACAACAAAGAGATGTCATTTGCCTCTTTGGTGTTCATTTGGCCACTTATCTGAACGCGTCCACCGCCAATTTCTTCACGAATTACTGGTGCAGTTATTACCTCACCCCTACCCTTTTCAAATAGCAAAATAGCCATACGCTTGCCGACATTTTCACGTGTGGCTTCCTTAAATTTTCGTGTACCAACACCATCTAGATTGATATGCACAGCCGGCTCGTTGCTACGATTATCAAACCCAGGCTGCGCATCATTTATTCGTTCTCCGGTGAGTAGCACACTTTTCTTAACCAGCAACATTGTGCCGTCTCGGTCTTTAAACATTTCGGTTCCAAATGGCGCAACAAGGCCTTCGCTAAACTTATGCTCGTCATCAACAAGGCGCACCTCAAGTGTTGCAGTGCGCCCGAGAATATCTTTTGCGTGTGCTGTGTCTAATACACCAGGAAGCTGAACTACGATTCGATCTGTGCCTTGCTGCTGAATGATTGGTTCTGCGACGCCAAGCTCATTCACACGATTACGCAAAGTAACCAAATTTTGTTGCACGGCAGACTCTTGGATGTGACTTTCCTCTTCGGGCTTAAAAGTGGCGAGCAGAAGAACCTCGTTACCCTCATTTCTGTCGGCAAAGGTTAGGCCAGCAAAGCGCTGCCTGAGCTCTGCCGCACCCTTGCTACGAGTTTCTGCATCCCTGAACCTAATTGTCACCAATCTACCATTTCTATTAATGCCAGAATAAGCGATACTCTTGTCACGCAAAATACCTCGCATATCCCCAGAGGCTGATTCAGCGGCTTTATCCATTGCACCGTTCATATCAATCTGCAACAGGAAATGCACTCCGCCACGCAAGTCCAATCCAAGGTACATCGGCCTTGCATTTAAAGCGGTAAGCCATTGCGGCGAACGTGACAGCAGATTTAAGGCAACCATATAATCATCGCCTAGCTGTGCCTGCAAAATGTCTTTTGCTTTAAGCTGATTATCCGTGGTGCTAAAGCGAGCCTTAACGCTGGTAGGATCCAGTGCTATCGATTCTGCACTCAAATGTGCCGCCTGGAGCGCCCCACTAATTCTTTGCAAAAGCGCGTCATCCGCTTTTAGGTTGGCGCGCAATGGTAAAACCTGTACCGCTGGTGACTCACCATAAAAATTAGGAAGCGTGTAACCAAGTCCGGCAATAAACATAAACAGCACAAGCAGGTACTTCCACAGCGGATAGCGATTCATCGTAGCACCTCAAATCGACTTAATGGTTCCCTTGGGTAGGACGGTTTGAACCGAGCTTTTTTGAATTAAGATCGTAACGTTTTCAGCAATCTCTAAATTTATATATGTATCCCCCACCTTGGAAACACGGCCCAACTCCCCGCCCGCGGTTACAATTTCATCACCCTTTTGCAGGGAAATCAGCATGGCCTTGGTTTCTTTGGCACGCTTCTGTTGTGGACGCAACAAGACAAAGTAAAATACTGCACACACCCCAATCAAGGGCAAGAAATCCATAAAACTTGAGCTGGGCATAAGCGTATTGGTTTGCGCATAGGCATTGCTGATCAACATAGCTCCCGACCTTTCAATTTAAAATTTTTGATCGTTAATTCTAACACGAACTAACGCGCTCCCGCTTAAACTGGGCAACGAACTCATCAAACTTGTGCGCTTCGATAGCGTCACGAACCCCTTTCATCAATTCGTGGTAATAATGCAAATTATGAATGGTGTTCAAGCGCGCACCGAGTATTTCGCCGATACGGTAAAGGTGATGCAAGTAGGCGCGAGTAAAATTACGACAAGCATAACAACTACACCGGCTGTCAATTGGCTGCATATCGAAACGATATTGAGCATTTTTTATTTTAATGTCACCGTAGCGAGTAAAAATCATACCGTTGCGCGCATTACGCGTAGGCATAACGCAATCAAACATATCGACGCCCGCCGCAATGGCAGAAACAAGATCCTCTGGTGTACCTACGCCCATCAAGTAACGTGGCTTATTGGTGGGTAGTTGTGGCGAGGTATGCCTCAAAATACGCAGCATCTCTTCCTTTGGCTCTCCTACCGAAAGCCCGCCAATGGCATAGCCATCAAACCCGATGCTTATTAGATCTCGTAACGACTCGTCTCGCAGGTCCTCAAACATACCCCCTTGCACAATGCCAAAAAGTGCATTGGCGCTACCCTCATGCGCGCGTTTTGAACGCGCTGCCCAACGTAAACTAAGACGCATGGACTCGGCTGCCTGATGCTCGTTTGCAGGGTAAGGCGTGCACTCATCAAAAATCATTGCAATGTCGGAATTTAATACTTTTTGAATTTTGATGGACTCTTCTGGCGTAAGAAAACATTGGTCTCCATTTACCGGAGACTGAAATCTCACCCCCTCCTCGGTGATCTTGCGTAGCGCCCCCAGGCTGAAAACCTGAAATCCACCTGAGTCGGTTAGTATTGGCCCATCCCAGCCCATAAAATTATGCAGGCCGCCATGCGCCTCGATAACCTCCAAGCCTGGGCGCAACCACAAATGAAAAGTGTTACCCAGCACAATCTGGGCACCAATTTCTCTTAGTTCGCTGGGTGACATTGCCTTTACTGCACCATAAGTGCCCACCGGCATAAACGCAGGGGTTTCAATGATTCCATGCGCCAAGGAAAGAGTCCCACGACGGGCGCAGCCATCAGTAGCGCTCAAAACAAAATTCAATGAACCCCCTTTTTTTACTTGCAAAAATTTTTGTCTGAGCGTACAGCCCGCACCAGCCACGTAACACAACTAACTTCTAAACATCTCTTAATCTGCCATCTGCCCCATCTCGCCATTTTGATAGTCAATCATGGCTTGCCGAATCTCCTCTTCGAAATTCATTACAAATGGGCCACGTGCAACTATCGACTCATGAATGGGCTCCCCACTCATAAACAGCGCACTGACATCCTCCTGTGCATCCAATCGAACTATTGATTCTTCATGCGCAAACAATGCAACCTCTTGTGCGTTAACCACTACGTCACCAACCACAAGTCTACCCTTGCGCACAAAAAGCATTGTGGTGTCACTGTTTCTCACACTAAATTCCATCGACCCACCACTTTTCAAATCTATATCCCACAGATCAATGGGGCTAAAAGTACTGGCAGGGCCTACTACTTCTTTAAACTTACCGGCAATCACACGTACGGTTGCGCAATCATTTGTCAACTTGATAATCGAAATATCGCGACTCAGGATTGGCTGGTATCGCGGTGCGATCATTTTATATTTGGCTGGCAGGTTGACCCACAACTGCACCATTTCCATGGTTCCACCATTTCTGGAAAAGGTGCTCGAGTGCATCTCTTTATGAACTATGCCAGAGCCTGCCGTCATCCACTGCACGTCACCTGGGCCCACAATACCAACATTGCCCACTGAGTCAGCATGCTCGATCTCACCCCGATAAGAAATCGTAACCGTCTCAAAACCTCGGTGAGGGTGTGGGCCCACACCACGCTGTCTCAGCGTTGGCGTAAACACCGCCGGCTGAACGTAATCAAGCATTAGAAACGGGCTAATTTCTCTCGTGAACGCCATGCCCGCAAAAACTGGCTGTACCGGAAACCCATCGCCCACCCAATGACCTTTTGGCGGTGCCGGGATAATGGTTTTTATTTTTTTCATAATGCCACTCTTCGCGTCACCTGAAAATTACAAGCTGGCGCTTAGTATTTGCTGGTCTGCTATAACAGCAAATCACTCCTTATAGGCTTCAACCTCAAGCATCAAATTTATATCATCACCAACATTTGGTAGGCCATACTTCATGCCGAAGTCTGACCGCTTGATATGCGCCACCACATCGGCGCCACAGAGCTCTTTCTTATTCATCGGATGGCTTGCGCATTTAAATGACAGAATGGTAAGTGTCACTGGTTTGGTTACCCCAAGTAGCGTGAGATTGCCACTCACGGAAGCCGGGATGCCCCCTTTAAACTTTATAGCGTTCGATTTGTATGTCATGTCTGGAAATTCCACGGCATTAAAAAAATCGGGTGAGCGCAAATGATCGTCGCGCTTACTGAAGCCTGTATTAATCGAGGCAACTTCAATTGCAAAATTGATCGATCCATTTTGTGCAACATGATCTATGGTTATTTTTCCACTGCCTTTGTCAAAGCGCCCACGCATAGTGGAGAACCCAAGATGACTCACACTAAAATGTGCGTAGGTATGTTGCGGATCGACGCTATAAGTATCTGCAGCCTGGGCAAAACACTGAAAGCCTAAAAACGACAAAAAAATTATGCTGTTTTTTAACATGCCAATCCCCTTTAATTTTAATACCTGCAAAATTAGGCGCATGCTTAATTATTCTTAAGCTGCACTCACGCAAATCCCCGGCAACAATTGATGAAAATAAGTGTAGCACCTGGGCAACAATGCAACCATCTTTTAATGAGCGTACCCACAGCAGATTCAGTTGTGCTGTAGCACAATATGCTTTGATAAATTCGGTGCGCGCACAAAAAGTGAAGTGTAATGGCCGTATTATTTACTTAAATTCTTGGGCTGGGCAGTTACAAACAGCTCAGAGAATGTTAGTCTGCAAGACTAATTTCGCCAGCTCAATCCAACAATCTCGTCTCGCATATGTCGCATCTTAAATTTATTGACCTTCCCCCCCTGTTGGGTGCGCATGGCGTAGTACGCCTCCCTGGCTCAAAGAGCATCTCAAATCGTGTGCTTCTACTCTCCGCCTTGTCTCGTGGGGTAACCAAGATCCAGGACCTGCTCCACTCAGATGACACGGAGTGTATGCTACAAGGGTTGCGCACCTTGGGAGTAAAGATAGAGGTGTCCGCAGATCGCTCCTACGTCGTGCACGGATGTGGTGGTGATTTTCCAGTCAAGGATGCTCAGCTATTTCTTGGTAACGCAGGCACCGCATTCCGTCCCTTAACAGCTGCGCTGGCATTGGCGGGTGGGCATTACCAATTATCTGGCGTGCCGCGCATGCACGAGCGTCCCATCGCTGACCTGGTAAATACCTTGCGTGAGCTGGGCGCAAACATTCACTACCTCGGTTCGGAGGGGTTTCCACCGCTAGAGATCCATCCTGCCACTACATGTAACAATGAACATATTTCAGTACGGGGTGATGTCTCTAGCCAATTTCTTAGCGCATTACTGCTAGCGCTGCCACTTATACAAAGCTCCACCACGGTAACAGTGGAGGGCGAACTAATTTCCAAACCGTATATCGAAATAACGATAGCGATGATGGCTCGCTTTGGTGTGCAGGTTGCGCGCAGCGCCTGCAATTCGTTCACTATCCCCGCCAACAGCCACTACACCGCTCCGACTTTGATTTGCGTCGAGGGTGACGCCTCATCTGCTTCTTATTTTTTAGCTGCTGGCGTAATTGGTGGCGGTCCAGTACGAGTTGAAGGCGTTGGACGAGACAGCATTCAAGGCGACGTGCACTTTATCGAAACATTACAGTCAATGGGCGCGCGCACCAAAATGGGGCCAGACTGGATGGAGGCATGCGCACCAGAAAATGGGCGCATCAGGGGTGTTGACTTGGATTGCAATCACATTCCAGACGCGGCAATGACGCTGGCAATGTGCGCGCTGTTTGCCGACGGCGTGACCACGCTACGAAACATTGCCAGTTGGCGAGTCAAGGAAACCAATCGCATTGCAGCGATGGCTGCCGAATTACGTAAACTTGGGGCGCAAGTAGAAGAGGGTGTTGATTTCATTCGTATCACCCCATCTTCGTTTCCATCCTCTCCGGCCTCAATTGAGACCTACGACGATCACCGTATGGCCATGTGTTTTTCACTTGCCGCATTTGGTCGAGCAGGCGTCCGCATCATGGACCCACAATGCGTCAATAAAACATTTCCAGATTATTTTCAATGCTTTGCCAGTATAGCCACGGTCATCCCGGTAATTGCTATTGACGGCCCATCCGCCTCCGGCAAGGGCACCGTAGCGCAAATTGTGGCAACCCGGCTTGGTTTTCATTATCTTGATAGCGGCGCTCTTTATCGCTTGCTGGCACTGACTGCGCAGCAAAATGGAGTTGCACATGACGCACAAGAGCAGCTGGCCAATTTAGCAACGTCCATGGAGATATGCTTCAAGGGGTTGGAAATCTGGCTAAACGGCACACAGGTGAGTGAAGCTGAGCTGCGCTCCGAGCAAATGGCCACCGCGGCTGCCAAAATCGCCACACTGCCGGCGGTGCGCACCGCATTACTGGACAGGCAGCACGCCTTTCACCAGGCGCCCGGTTTGGTTGCAGACGGTCGCGATATGGCCTCAACAGTGTTCCCCGGTGCACCATTAAAAATATTCTTAACTGCCAGCGCAGAGGTTCGTGCCGAACGACGTTACAAGCAGTTGATAAAGCAGGGGGTAAATGTTAGTATTACCCAAGTTTTAAGCGATATTCATGCTCGCGATGTGAGAGACAGTGAACGTAGTATTGCCCCATTGCAACAGTCACTTGGGGCCAGCCTACTGGACACCACCGATCTAACTATTGAACAAGCGGTTCAGGAAGTGTTAACGCGCTACCAGTCCGTGAGCTCAACGTAAACTTTACAGCCCCGCAACCAATTTTAGTGTTCGGGTTTTTTAACTAACCCCGCCAGAAGCGGGTTTGTCCCCAGGTACCTTAAACAAATGAACGCTAACGCCGCTGCAATTGAAAATAACTTAGAAAGTTTCGCATCCCTATTCGAAGAAAGCCTGACTCGCAAAGAAATGCGTGCGGGTGAGCTGGTTACGGCGCATGTTGTGCGCATTGACCACAATGTGGTGGTGGTAAATGCGGGCCTAAAGTCAGAAAGCTTTATCCCTGTCGAAGAATTTTTTAATGCTGCCGGAGAGATTGAGGTTAAAGCCGGTGACTTTGTTACGGTGGCAATTGAGTCGCTCGAGAATGGCTACGGCGAAACAAAGCTGTCTCGCGAAAAAGCCAAGCGCCTTGCTGCGTGGATTGAGCTAGAAGATGCCATGAAAGAGGGGACCATCGTTGAGGGGTACGTTAGCGGCAAGGTAAAGGGTGGGCTGACTGCCATGGTTAACGGTATACGTGCATTCTTGCCTGGCTCACTGGTCGATATTCGCCCAGTCAAGGATACCGCACCCTATGAAAATAAGACCATGGAACTAAAGATTATCAAGCTAGACCGCAAGCGCAATAACGTGGTTGTTTCGCGTCGTGCGGTACTGGAGGCAAGCCACGGCGCTGATCGTCAGGCCGTAATGGAAAATCTACAGGAAGGCGCCATCGTCAAGGGCATCGTGAAAAATATCACCGATTACGGTGCGTTTGTTGATCTGGGCGGTATCGATGGACTGCTGCACATCACAGATCTCGCTTGGCGTCGTGTTAAACACCCATCTGAGGTGTTGGCAGTGGGCGACGAGGTGGAGGCCAAAATACTCAAATTTGATCAGGAGAAGAACCGCGTATCACTTGGCATCAAGCAGATGGGTGACGATCCATGGACTGGATTAGAGCGTCGCTACCCGCAGGGCACACGGTTATTTGGTAAGGTGACCAACCTGACTGACTATGGCGCATTTGTTGAAATTGAGCAGGGCATCGAGGGCTTGGTACACGTCTCCGAGATGGACTGGACGAACAAGAACGTCCATCCCTCCAAGGTTGTGCAACTGGGTGATGAGGTTGAAATAATCATACTGGAGATCGATGAGCAACGCCGACGCATCTCTCTGGGCATGAAGCAATGCAAATCAAACCCATGGGATGACTTCTCCCTGAATCATAAGAAGGGCGACAAGGTAACTGGACAAATTAAATCAATCACAGACTTTGGTATCTTTATCGGCCTGGATGGTGGCATTGACGGCCTTGTGCATTTATCTGATCTCTCGTGGTCTGTGCCCGGAGAAGAGGCGGTACGCAGCTACAAGAAGGGTGACGAACTCGAGGCGGTGGTGCTGGTTATCGATATAGAACGCGAGCGCATTTCATTGGGCATCAAGCAAATGGATGGCGACCTCTTTAGTGGCTACATCGCAACCCATGACAAGGGTAGTGTAGTGGACGGCGTGGTCAAGGAGGTTGATGAGAAGGGTGCAACCATCACACTGGATACCGACATTGAAGGCTTCCTCAAATCTTCTGAGGTGTCGGCTGATCGTGCTGAGGACATACACAGCCACCTCAAAGAGGGTGACAAAGTAAAAGCCGTAATCATCAACATAGATCGCAAGAATCGCAGCATCAACCTGTCAATCAAGGCTATGCACAAAGCCTCGGCGGATGCCGTGGCACCCCAGAAGCCTGCTGCCAATTTAGCGGATAGCGGATCTACCGCAGGAACAACAAACCTGGGTGCCCTGCTTAAGGCAAAGATGGACACCAGCAAAACCGACACTCAATCGTAAGGAGTTAAGCTATGACCCGCTCTGATCTTATCGCTAAACTGGCCGAACGCTACCCTCAGTTGCTAGCCAAGGATGCTGACTTGGCAGTAAAGGTAATCCTTGACGCCATGACGGACACCATGGCCAAGGGGGGACGCATTGAGATTCGTGGCTTTGGCAGCTTTGCACTAAATTATCGCCCGCCACGAACTGGACGCAACCCAAAGTCGGGTGAAAAAGTTCAGGTTCCAGCAAAATACGTACCCCACTTTAAGGCAGGCAAGGAGTTACGCGAGCGGGTCGACTTCAAGAAGGCCCTCTAGGGATCGCAAGGGCCATCATCGTTAGGCCACAATAAGTCACACCCACTATGATTGGGCATAGGAAGGCGACCCACCGCAATATGGTGTCGCTTTTTTATTTATCCGAACCAGAAATAATACATTTTAGGTAAGTCATGCGCTATGTGATCTGGTTGCTGCGTGCAGCACTACTTTTTATTCTTCTGATCTTTTCCATAAAGAATGATCAGCCAGTTGTGCTGCACTATCTTTTTGGCTACGAGTGGAGATCCCCGTTAATATTGATCCTATGGATGTTCTTTGCCATAGGCATGGGCATTGGCGTACTCGCAACACTGAGCAACACCTTCAAGCAACGCAGGGAGATTTATACGCTGAAACGCGAACTGAAGTTAAGGGACGTGCCAATCGACAGCAATAATATCGATCCATACATTCGATAGCGAGTGCGTATCGAATAAATTTATAGCACCATAAAGCGCTGGCAACTTACAGCCGCCGTCACTCCATGTACATCCCACCATTCACATGCAGGGTTGCCCCGGTAATATAAGCCGCACCGGGGCCGACGAGAAAAGCAACAGCGGCAGCGACATCTGCCACCTGCCCCAGGCGCTTTAATGGCACGCTACTCACCAGGCTGTCACGCTGCTCCTGTGACAACGCCTCGGTCATTTCGGTAATGATAAAGCCTGGTGCAACGCAATTAACGGTGATGTTGCGTCCACCAATTTCCCGGGCCAATGATTTACTAAATCCAATCATGCCAGCCTTGGATGCGGCATAGTTAGCCTGCCCAGCGTTTCCCATGCTACCCACAACGGAAGAGATATTCACAATTCGACCGTGGCGCGCCTTTATCATGGCTCGCAGTACGGAGCGGCTCATACGAAACACGGATGTCAGGTTGGTGGATATCGTGCCATCCCACTCTTCATCGGTCATGCGCACCAGTAAGTTATCGCGCGTAACACCGGCGTTATTTACCAGGATGGAGATCTCACCATATTTTTTGCGAATATCGGCGATTACCTGATCAATCTGCGTAACGCTATTAACATCTAACATCACGCCGCAGCCACAGATACTCGCCGCAGCCATATAGTCACTGATGGCCTTGGCTCCGACTTCGGTGGTTGCGGTGCCGATCACAGTTGCACCATGACTCCCCAGCTTCATGGCGATACCCTGCCCAATACCACGACTGGCACCAGTTATCAACGCGATCTGACCTTGTAAGCTCATCCACCCTCCAGTTTTTATACTAGCACTTCCGCTGCCAACCTTAGCGCCGCGCTGTCACTCAGTGCTAGCGCCTCTTGGTTGGTGTCGATACGCTTATTTAAACCAACCAACACCCTTCCTGGCGCGCATTCCACGTTATGCGTCACAGATTCCTTGCCAAAATACTGTATCGTCTCTACCCAGCGTACCGGCAAATATAGCTGGCGCACCAAAGCATCCTTGATGGCGGCCACGTCCGTATAGCTTGCCACATCCACATTATGCACGACCGGAATGGAGGGGGCCTGCATTGACACCTCCTCCAGCCTTATCCTTAGCATTTCCGCTGCACTGCGCAGCAAGCTGCAATGTGATGGAACGCTCATCGGTAACATCAACGCACGCTTTGCGCCTCTAGCTTTGGCCAACTCCATCCCACGTTCTACAGCCGCACGGTTTCCAGCAATCACCACCTGTCCCGGCGTATTGAAATTAACAGCCTCCAATATTTCGCCTTGTGCAGCCTCGATGCATAGGTTACGTACACTTTCGTCATCCAGTCCAAGAATTGCGGCCATGCCTCCCACGCCCTCCGGCACCGCCTCTTGCATGCACTTTGCTCGATAACGCACCAGCGGCAAGGCATCCGAAAATTTAAGCACCCCAGAGATCACCAGTGCCGTGTACTCGCCAAGGCTGTGTCCGGCAAGTAACGTTGGGGATTTGGCGCCCAGGCTCTGCCAGGCTCGGTACACCGCCACCCCAGCAGCGAGCATGATGGGCTGCGTGTTAATGGTCGCATTAAGCTCCGCGTCACTACCCTCTGCAACCAATCGCCACAAATCTTGTTGAAGTATGTCAGAGGCCTCGGTGAAGGTGTCTCGCACCACAGGAAAGTCGACATACTTGCTCATCATGTCTCTCGATTGCGAGCCCTGCCCCGGGAAAACAAAGGCCACCTTTATTGTCATGATGGAAAGGACCTTGCAAGCATCACCAACGCAGCAGAGCTGCACCCCAAGTGAAGCCACCCCCAACCGCCTCTAGCAAGATGTGCTGTCCAGGCTGGATGCGCCCGTCCCTTACCGCAGTATCGAGAGCCAAGGGAATGGATGCTGCTGATGTGTTCCCATGGTGTGCAACGGTCACGACCACCCTGTCCATACTCAGACCGAGCTTTTTGGTGGTTGCCTCCATGATTCGGATATTTGCCTGATGGGGGACTAGCCAATCAATGTCAGCGCATGTCATTTTATTTTCAGCCAACACCTCTTCTGCCACCTCACTGAGCACCTTAACCGCAAATTTAAAAACGGCCTGGCCATCCATCTGAATATAGGGATCGCCAAATACGGCGCCGCCACATATGCCGCCATTCACGCTGAGCTTACTACGGTGGCTGCCATCGGCATGTAGTCTGGCGGACAAAATACCTGGTGTGTCACTACGCTGCAACACCACCGCCCCCGCCCCATCGCCAAACAACACGCAGGTGGTACGGTCCTCCCAGTTTAACAGGCGTGACAGGACCTCCGCCCCGACCACCAATGCATTACGTGCCTGTCCGGTACGGACAAACAGATCCGCGGTATTTAGTGCGTAAATAAAGCCACTGCAAACCGCCTGAACATCGAAGGCCGCACCTTTTTTGATCCCCAGCTTGTCCTGCAAAATGCATGCGGTGCTAGGCATAATTTGGTCTGGCGTGGTCGTGGCGACTATAACCAGATCAATTTCATCTGCGCCGATGCCGGCGGCCTCTAGTGCACGTCGGCTGGCGTGTACCGCCATATCGCTAGCCTGCTCATCCTTGGCGGCAAAATGTCGTTCGACAATACCGGTGCGCGTCACAATCCAGTCGTGCGAAGTTTCGACTAATTTTTCAATGTCGAAGTTTGTTACAACCTTAGTCGGCAAATAGCTGCCGGTGCCAATTATTTTAGAATACATCAGGTGGCCTCAGTGACTTTTTGTTGACACGCATGATGCCACCGCTCTACGTGCTCGCTAATATTATGCAGCATGCCGCCACGCGCCTCTTCGGCGGCACGCTCAATAGCACAAAAGAAAGCAAACTTATCAGCGGCGCCATGACTTTTTAACACGATACCCTTCAGCCCAAGCAAGCTGGCACCATTATACCGACGGGGATCAACGCGTCTCTTAAATGCCTTGAGCACTGGGGTGGCGATCAACCCGACCAGCCTGGAGAAGATATTACGATTGAATTCCTCACGCAAGAACCCACCCAGCATGTGCGCCAGGCCCTCTGTTGTTTTTAGTGCAACATTACCCACGAAGCCATCACAGACCACCACATCGGTCACCCCAGAAAAAATATCGTCGCCCTCCACGTTGCCGTAAAAGTTCAAGTCACTCTGTCGCAAAAGCTCACCGGCTTGCTTAACAATTTCGTTACCCTTGATGTCCTCGCTACCAATATTAAGCAAGCCAATCGCAGGGCTACTCTTGTGCTCAATGGCGCTTACAAGCGCACTCCCCATCAAGGCAAATTGCAATAAATTTTCAGCGGTGCAGTCTACATTCGCACCAAGATCAAGCATGCATACCTGGCCCTTACAGGTAGGCAGGAATGAGGCTATCGCGGGACGATCTATGCCCGGCAACGTTCTTAACACATAGCGCGCTATGGCCATCAGTGCGCCCGTGTTGCCGGCGCTCACACAGGCAGAAGCCTCGCCCTTGTCAACAAGGTCGATAGCAACACGCATGGAGGAATCTTTTTTGCGGCGCAGCACCAGCTGCGGCGACTCATCCATGCCAACCACTTCACTGGCCGGATGGATGCGCAGTCGCAATCCGATAGACACTTTCGCAGCAAGGAGCTCCGCCTCGATAACATCGGGCAAACCAACCAACACTACAGTATCGTTTGGGTGCTCTTTCAAATACATCACTGCGGCTGGAATTGTGACGCGTGTCCCATGGTCACCCCCCATGGCATCAATGGCTATTGTGACATCCACCAAGCAATCCTCTGAACGCTATGCTCGAACTTGGAAATTAGGACACGTAACGTGTATGCACTTTCTGTACTGGGTGCATATTCGCTTCCGAGAGATGCAACTAGTCACCTTTTACTTTGACAACTCTTTTGCCGCGATAAAATCCAGTCGGGCTAATGTGATGGCGTAGATGCTGCTCGCCAGTGGACGGCTCAACTGCCAACGCAGGGCCAACCAAAAAATCATGCGAGCGGTGCATACCACGCTTAGATGGGGATTTTTTATTTTGCTGAACAGCCATGTCAACTCCTTACAAAACAAATAACAAAATTACTATTTTTTTAATTCCGACAAAATCGCAAAGGGGTTCTCTTGCATCCGACCCCCTTCTTCTGCCAAGTACCCGCCCGCCACAACCTGACAGGCACCCGCAGGATGCCTTGGTGCGAATGGCAGCCCCAGCAAAATCTCTTCCTCAAGCAAAGCAAACACGTCCAGCCTTTGGTCAGCCAGAATGGTCTCCGCCTCACCGTCTTCAATATAAGACTCGTCCCAGTCGTCTCTGTGCGCCAAGAACAGCTGCGATACCAGCTTCAATGGGTAGACAAGACCCCCTAGGCATCTTTGACACCTGAGCTCAAGCACTCCATCTAGCTTAATGCTCAGCATTGGCTTGCCATTTTCATCCTGCAATCCACGCAAGATATAGCCAACCCCTTCATTGCTGTCTTGCTGAAGGCTGGCATCAGGTGAGGCCAAAACATCCTGCAGTCGTGGCATTTCAACTAATGCAACCTGGCCGCGTAATTCTCGCTTATTGTTGGCAAAGTCCAGACTATCTATAAATTGCCGCTCAGACATAAGGCGAGCATGATATACATTTAATCTTTCCCTGTCAAAACAAAGCTCAAGGACAACAACGTGATGATCAGGCGCCAGCGTCTTGGGCGCATAATATCCGACTGATTATACTTAACATTTGGCGGAGAAGGCGGGATTCGAACCCGCGTTAGGATATGATCCTAAACACGCTTTCCAGGCGTGCGACTTAAACCACTCATCCACCTCTCCGAAGGGCGAGCAGAATAAACCAGAAAGGGCTTTGTAGCAATCTAAACCAGCGCTAGAAGTGATCCTTCAGGGTTCGCAGGGCGGTAAACACGCTGACTTCGTCAGCCTGTTCGGTTTTAGTTAGCCGCAATGCGGTGGCCACAACGCCCGGCTCGGCGCAACGCAAGAATGGATTTGTATCTCTTTCCAGGTCAATGGTGGAGGGTAGGGTTGGGCGCCCCGCGGCACGTAACGTTCGCACATCATCTTGGCGGCAAACAAGTCTGGCATTGTCTGGCTCACAGAACAGCGCGAAGCGAATGTTGGCTTCAGTATACTCATGCCCACAGTACACTTTTGTTTCTTTGGGCAGGCTTGCCAGTCGCTGCAGCGAATGGAACAATTGCACAGCCGTACCCTCGAACAACCTACCACAGCCACAGCCGAATAGAGTGTCACCACAAAAGATACCGCCTGCACCCAGGTAGGCGATGTGTCCATGCGTGTGCCCCGGGATATCTATGACACGAAATTTTATACTCAACTCAGGAATTTCAATTATGTCGCCGTCATCCAGGCCATCACTTACGCAGGGGATAAGTTCAAGCTGCGGTCCATAGACTGGCACGTTGTATAATTCAGCCAGCTCACACACGCCGCCCACGTGATCATTGTGGTGATGCGTACACAGTATGGCCACAAGCTTAAGCTTGTGGAGCCCTAGGTACTCCAGCACCGGGGCTGCGTCTCCCGGATCGATGACCGCCATGTGCTCGTGGTCGTGCAGCGCCCAGATGTAGTTATCCTTAAATGCGGGGATCGGAATAATGTTTAGCATAAAAAAATTATTGCGCTTGGTAGCGTCCAAGTGAGAGAGTATTGCACATTGGACACGCACACGCTAAACGATTGGCTCTCTACACCCCAAGGGGTGTACCTACTAAAATGTGAGCAGGCACTGTTTGATCACGGTGTGGCCGATATATTTGGCTTTAATGCCCTACAGCTCAACCTAGCGGAGTACGATCTTCTGCGTGCCAACCGCATGCCGCTACGCCTCGTGGCAGGCAACGAGGCCGGGGTGCAGGTGAGACTGGACATGAGTGAATTCCCATTCGGAGAGGGCAGCTTGGATTTGCTATTGCTGCCCCATGTGCTTGAATTTCATGACCACCCCCATCAGGTCTTGCGTGAGGTGGCGCGCATGCTCAGGCCGGGTGGTAGTGTCATCATTAGTGGATTTAACCCACGCAGTCTTTGGGGAATATGGCGCGTACTAAGCTCACGAACGCACTGCCCGTGGCGGGGAAATTTTATAGCCCTGTCGAAATTAAAAGATTGGTTGGCGTTACTCGGATTTGAGGTGGTGACGGGACGATTTACCTGCTACGCGCCCCCGCTCATAAAGAAACGTTGGCTTAGTTATTTTAATTTTATGGAGTTGGCCGGCGATCGCTGGTGGGCGGCATGGGGTGGGGTATACTTTTTACAAGCGATCAAGCATGTCCCCGGGGGAAATATGATCAAGCCAAAATGGAACGAAGGTCTGGTTAGCCAGCTACTGCCAAGGGCACCAAAATTAAATAGAAAAATATCTCAACGCACAAAGCTACGCCAAAAATGACAAAGCACGCCGCAACACCCACAGGGACAGTGGAGATTTTTACCGACGGGGCCTGCAAAGGAAATCCTGGCGTAGGGGGCTGGGGAGCGCTGCTACGAATCATGGGCAAGGAGCGTGAGCTATGTGGTGGCGAAGCGCACACAACCAACAACCGGATGGAGTTGCTGGGTGCAATCCGCGCACTAGAGGCCCTGAAGAGGCCATGCCATGTAATCCTGCATACCGATTCAAAGTACGTACAGCAAGGCATTAGCGTCTGGGTGCACAATTGGAAACAGACTGGCTGGAAGACCTCCAACAAAAAGCCCGTCAAGAATGCCGACCTGTGGCGCATGCTAGATGAGGTGGCAAGCATGCACAGCGTTCAATGGGTTTGGGTGAAGGGGCATGCCGGACACGACGGAAATGAGCGAGCGGATGAGTTGGCAAATCGCGGAATCGAACAACTATTGAATGGGGGTGAGCAATGAGGCAGATCGTTCTAGACACCGAAACCACCGGCCTAGATCCCAGGAAGGGGCATCGCATCATTGAGCTGGCGGCTATCGAGTTAAGCGATCGTAAGGTCTCCGACCGACGCTTCCATCGGTACCTAAATCCGGAACGCGAAATCGACGCGGGGGCGGCAGAGGTTCACGGCCTAACACTGGAGCGCCTGCAGGACGAGCCTAAATTTTCTGAGATTGTGCCCGCGCTACTGGAGTTCATTCGGGGCGCAGAGCTAATCATTCACAACGCGCCCTTTGATGTTGGATTCTTAAATAAGGAGCTAGAGCTATCCGGTCTCCCTCTGCTGGACAGTTACTGCACCAGCGTCATCGACACACTAAAGCTCGCCAAGGAACTGCATCCCGGCAAAAAAAACAACCTGAACGCACTGTGTGATCGCTACCAGATAGACAACTCGCACCGCACATTGCACGGCGCACTATTGGATACCGAGCTGCTGGCAGAGGTTTATCTGTCCATGACACGAGGCCAGAAAAATTTTCTGGACGATCGAAACGACGAGCAGGAAGAGCAGTTGTCCGACGCCCACATAGATCTCTCTCACCTCGAGTTACGTGTACTGCCTGCCACCGCCGATGAGCTAGAAAAGCACGCACAGCAACTAGTGGAGATAGATAAGGCTAGCAAGGGCTCGTGCTTGTGGAAATAGCCTCAGTCACTCTGGCGGTCTTCCGGGTGGCCCGGATGGAACCACGACCGACTGCCTAGCCATCCAAGCGCCCCCCCATGAGCACAAAAATAGATGTAGCAATCGTCGGCGCTGGCGCCGCTGGCATGATGTGTGCCATAGAGGCCGCACGTCGAGGCCGCTCCGTGTGCGTACTTGATCACTCCAAGAAGCTGGCAGAAAAAATTCGTATCTCCGGTGGCGGTCGCTGCAACTTCACCAACTTACACACAAAGCCAGAGAATTACTTATCTGCCAACCCCAATTACTGTCGCTCCGCATTGGCACGCTACACCCCACAGGATTTCATTGCATGGCTAAACAAGCATGACATCGGCTACCATGAGAAGAAGTTGGGGCAGCTGTTTTGTGATCAGGGGTCGATGGCGGTCATTACGATGCTAAAAAAGGAATGTGATACGGCCGGGGTGCGCCTACTAGCGCCATGCAGTATAGCCACGGTCGATCACATGAGCCCACCCCCTCCTCAAGACACAGGCGAGCGCTTCCACATCCAAACCGATCACGGCACCTTCCATCCCCAGTCCCTGGTGATTGCCAGTGGCGGCCTATCCATCCCCAAGATTGGAGCAACCCCATTCGGCTATCGAATCGCACAGCAGTTTGGTATCCCAGTGACTAAATTAAAACCCGGACTGGTGCCATTAAGTTTTCATCCAGACGACTGGTCGTCGTATTCCGACCTCGCCGGAGTCTCCCTGGATGCTGAGGTGAGCTACGGCAGACAGACCTTCCGGGAGGGCATACTATTCACCCATCGCGGCCTCAGCGGGCCAGCCATCCTGCAGATATCCTCGTACTGGGAGCCTGGCCAACCGCTACACATTAATTTTATGCCCGGCCATGACACACTGAAATTATTCCTTGAGCAACGAGACAGTCGCATGCTGCTGAGCAATTTTTTTGCGCAGTACCTGCCAAAGAGATTTATTGAGAAATGGTGCGCCACCCTACCTAAAAATATTCTCTCTGGTGATAAGCCACTAAACCAGTACTCCGAAAAAGAAATAGGGACGCTATCCGCTCAGCTGAGTAACTGGGAGATCACGCCCAGCGGCACCCTGGGCTACTCCAAGGCAGAGGTCACCTGCGGCGGCGTTAGCACTGACGCCCTGTCGTCCAAGACGATGGAGGCTAGCCAGGTGCCTGGGCTATACTTCATTGGTGAGGTGGTGGATGTTACGGGTCAGCTGGGCGGCTACAACTTCCAGTGGGCGTGGGCGTCCGGTTACGCAGCGGGACAGCATTGCTAATCGGCGCCCTAAAAATTTTTGGCGGCCCCACCTGCAGCCTAAGCTGCCAAGCAATGCGTGGCAACTTAGGCTACTTGGCTACCTGTCTTTCGCGAATTTCGTCCAGGGTCTTACAGTCAATGCATAGCGTGGCCGTTGGTCGCGCCTCCAGGCGGCTAAGCCCGATCTCCACACCGCACTTGTCGCAGTAGCCATAGTCACCGCTACTTATCTTTGCCAGCATTTCGTTTATCTTCTTGATCAGCTTGCTCTCACGATCACGGTTGCGCAGCTCCAATGTCATCTCCGACTCCTGGCTCGCGCGATCATTTGGGTCGGCAAACACCGTGGCGTCATCCTGCATGGAGTGGACCGTCCTATCGATATCCGCACCCAGCTCAAGCTTGATGCTGTTCAGGGTGTTCTTAAAGTAGTCCAGCTGCTTGGGGTTCATGTAAGCCTCCCCCTTCTTGGTTTTGTAAGGAACAGCTGGTTTTTTTGTTTGTGCCGACATCAGGTATCTCCAAAAACGTACGAATTAAATTTTAAAGCCGCGCTTTAATAACAGAAATACAGCGCTCCCGCAACTAAATCAACCACCCACCCCGCGCACAGGGCGCCTGCCAACCGTCAAAATTATCAATGGCCGCCTACGGAATGGGGGCTCCATGCCTCTTGAGCATGCTCACCAGCAGGATAAGCGGCAGGCCGATCAGGGCATTGGGATCGTCACCCTCGATCTTGCTGATCAGCGCGATGCCCAGGCCCTCTGATTTAATACCGCCCACGCAGTCATATGGCTTCTCTTTTCGCAGGTACGACTCTATTTCGGCGTCATCGAACTCACGAAATCCAACACAATTCTGCACGACCCCCGTCTCCATCTCGTCACTGCGAGCATTTAGCACGGTCAGCGCGGTGTAGAAGACCACGCTCTTCCCCCGAATGGCTTTCAGCTGCTGCGTGGCGGCGTCATGGATGAGCGGTTTCCCCAGCAACCGCTCATCCAGTATGGCGACCTGGTCCGAGGCAATAATCAGCGCATCCGGATGGCGTGGCGCCACAGCTCTCGCCTTTTCACGAGAGAGTCGCCAGGCTATCTGCTGGGCACCCTCGCCATGCAAGGGGGTCTCGTCTATGTCGGGCACAGCAACCTGAAAAGGGACCCCTAGTCGCTTTAGCAGCTCACTACGGTACGCGGAAGATGAGGCCAGGATGAGGGGCTGAGGATTCAAGCTGTTTTCGCTTTATGATATTTTTTAAAACAAAGTGTCACCGCATGCACGCCACTTTAACTTGCGCAGCATACTATCACCATCCGGCGTGAGCGAGTGTCACATATGGGCCGCACGCCCCCGGTGACCCACCCTCAAAGGCCGCGCACGGTCGCCAACTCGTCCACGACCGTCTTGGGGAGCGGCAACAGCTGCCGAAAGACACTCGCCGCAATTAATTCACCAGAGAGCCCCGCCGTTACCAGGCCATGGGTGCCGTGACCCAGACTCACGTAGAGTCCCGGCAGGGACTCGCCCACAAGCGGCATGGCCCCGGGCAGGGACGCCCTGACCGAAGCTCGGCCACCCAGTTTCCCCATGGCCACGGCATCCACACTCAGTGACTCCGCCAACGCCGCAGACATGCCTGCCAGCTTGGAAATATTTTCTGCGTGATCAGGCACCCGCAAGTCCACCGCCTCATCGTTAAAGCCATGCGTCGCGCCCAGCAAATGCGACCCCCTGGCTGACGGAGTAATGTAGCCCTTAGCACAGACAATCGTCTGCAGCCTTTCGCTATACGCTGTCTCCGGTATCGCGGTAATCTGTCCACGCACTGGCGTCAGCGGAAGGTGCGACAGTTGCACAAATGATCTTGCCTGGTACCCAGCGCAGACCACCACCACCTGGGCATCGTACGCCCACGCACGCCCACCTCCATCCTGCCCAGATACCCGCCACCCGCCACTCACGCTGGTCAATGATTCTGCACGATGACCAACATGCTGCGTAACCAAAGGACTCGCCGCCAATGCCGCGCACATCCTTGGCGGGGACACCCAGCATCCGGCCGGGAATCGTAACCCACCATGCTCCAGCTTGACGCCAGCGAATCCCGATGCCTCGGCCGCATCAACACGGTGCATTAGGTGTGCCGGCCAATCTAGCGCCGCCAGCCTCTCGATGCGTCTCAGTTCTGGTTCGGAGGTCGCCAGCTGCAGCTCCCCGCATTCCGCTCGAGACTCTCCGTCGACGGGAAGTCTCTCGTCTAATAGGGCCAGGACATGCCCGTAAGCCGCAAGCAAGAATCGTTGCAGGGCGCCCATGCCTGCGCTCAGTCGAATATGTAGTATCCCGCGTGGGTTCCCAGACGCTGCCGCGGCAAGAGTTGGCTCGCCCTCGATCAGGATGACTGGGACCCCACGCATCGCCAACGCGGCGGCGGCGGCGCAGCCAGCCACCCCACCGCCGATCACAATGGCACTCGTTACGATAGGGCGTGGTGGTGGTAAGCCTGGGAGCTCACCTTGCAGCATCTCACGCTTACGCCCAAAGCCCGGACATCTGCCAACCCGGAAGCCGGCCCGCTCCAAACCTCGACGCACATAGCCGGCGCAGGTGTAGGTGGAGAATGAGGCTCCTGGCCGAGAGGCTCTGACCACGCTCTCAAACACCTCTGGCGTCCACATTTCCGGATTTAGTGCCGGCGAAAATCCGTCTAAAAACCACGCGTCGATGCCGCCACGAACCTCTGTCAGCGCGTCCATTACGTCACCTATGACCAACGTAAGGCGCACCCTCCCGCCGTCAAAGCACCACCGATTCCACCCTGGCACACGACGATGCCACTTGGTGCAGAGCTCGTCCGCGTACGGCCGCAGGGCTGGCCAGAGTGCCAAGGCATCAGCCAGCTCGCTCTCGCTGAGCGGGTACTTCTCAATGCTAAAAAAGTCTAGGCTACTACTGGATGGTGAGGTCTCGCTGAACAGTCGCCACGCACACAAAAAATTCAACCCGGTGCCGAAGCCCACCTCACCTATGGCGAAGCTATCTCCGCACCGCAATGCCGAGAAGCGCTCTGGCAGATTATTGCCTCGCAAAAAAACATGGCACTTCTCTTCCAGGCCAGAGTCATCTGAGAAGTAAACATCGCCAAAGCGAGCAGAGAATGGTTGCCCATCCCGCCAGCTAAGCATCGGGGATAAATTTAGCAATTATTCGAGTTGGGGGCAGACTTGGCCATCCAGCAGGGAGGTATTGATCATGCCAACGTCAGCCGGCTGCTGCCATGGGTGGGCATCCTCGTAGGCTAAGCAGGTTGATGGGTTGTTCCGGGTCGTGATCGGTCTTTAGGTACCTCTCGCCCAGCGCGCTGATGGCGACAATCACCCAGTAAGAGTGCCCCCCTATGTAGGCGTACATCCTCCACCTGCCAATCATAATGCCATCGATTGCCTCCGCCGCCGAGAACCTCCAGGGCACCCCTTTTTCGTCTGCGCCCCCTACCGCCGTAATGCGCTCATGCGCCAACTGACTGTCACCCTTGGTGACGCAAGTAATTCGTAAGTCCATCTCTTCCTCCTTGTGGCCAAATATCAAATAACATCAACCATAAATAAATTATCTACGCAGGCGGGGCAATGCTCTGTGCCGTGTCTCTAGGATCAACCTCCGGGCCTGGTTAGATTGGTAATATAAGCAGATTTACTCAGTACGTCACGGGGTCCACTTGCTGCGCGCCGCGTGAGCGACACTAAATATTTCTCCCAGGCTGTCGCCATCAGCCTCTGAGAGCGCGGCGCGCAGGGCGCTCAGCTCCTCCTCGTAGCGATCCATTTCGACCAGCAGGGTGTCACGGTTGGCCAGGCAGATGTCTCGCCACATCTCGGGGGAGCTCGCTGCGATGCGAGTAAAGTCCCGGAAGCCGCTAGCGGCAAAAGAAAGAAGTAGGTCGTGATTTTCGCGTTTTACCAAGCCGTGCACCAGCGCAAACGAGAGCAGGTGCGGCAGGTGGCTCACGGCGGCAAATACCTCGTCGTGCTGCTTTGGCGTTAGCTCGCTCACCGATGCGCCACACACCTCCCACGCCTCCCTGATGCGGGCTATGGTAGCGGCAGAGTTTTCTGGCATCGGTGTTATTACTACTTTTTTATTTTGGTACAGATCGGCACGGGCTGCGGTGGCACCACTTTTCTCACCACCCGCAATAGGGTGTGCGGGCACGAAACGGGCAACGCTCTCGGCCAGGTGCTTGTATGCGTAGCCAACGACATCGCACTTGGTGCTGCCGCCATCCATAACGACAGTGTGCGTGCCCAGGTGCGGCGCGATGCGGGCCATGATCTCTGGCATCTGCCCCACGGGGGTCGCCAAGAATACTAGATCTGCGTCGCCCAATTCTGTCGCAAGATCGGAGCCGCTGCGGTCAATGATGCCGAGCTGCTGCGCCTGTGCCAACGTTTGCAGGCTACGCCCAAATCCAACCACCTCGCCCACGGCGTGCTTGCTTCGTAAGGCAAGTGAGAACGAGCCGCCAATCAGGCCGACGCCAAAGATGACAACCTTTTTAAATAATGGCTTTGCCACAACCCTCCCTACCCCAATCGACAAGGCAAGACAGCTTACAGTGTGCGTCCAATTGCCGTGGCGATACCGCCCAGCACGCCCATCAGTTTTTTGAGCTCCTGCGGTGTCAACGCCTGATCGGCATCACACCAGGCCTCCGGTGGGTTTGGGTGCATCTCCACCAGCAGGCCATCCGCGCCGGCCGCGATGGCGGCCTGCGACAACGCCGCCACCATCCACGCCTTGCCACCGGCATGCGATGGGTCAACGATTACCGGCAGGTGGGTCTCTTTCTTCATCACCGGGATGGCGGTCACATCGAGTACGTTACGGTAGTAGGTCTCAAACGTACGGATCCCGCGCTCGCAGAATATAATATTGTGATTCCCGCCGGCGGCAATGTACTCTGCAGCCATCAACCACTCCGAGATGGTGGCCGACATGCCGCGCTTTAGTATCACCGGCTTGTTGATGCGTCCGACCTCCTTAAGGAGGTCAAAGTTTTGCATGTTGCGAGTGCCGATCTGAATGACGTCCACGTCATTCTTTAAGAAGGTGTCCAACATCCGAACATCCATCAGCTCGGTCACGATGGGCAACTTGAACTTGCTGGCCGCCTTGCGGAACATGTCCAGCCCATCGACTCCTGTGCCCTGAAATGTGTACGGGCTGGTGCGAGGCTTAAACGCACCCCCACGCATCAGGCGGCACCCCGCCTCGCTCACGTACTGAGCGGAGAGATCCATCTGCTGCTGCGTCTCCACCGAGCACGGTCCCGCAATAATTTGAATCTTGTTTCCGCCCAACGGAATCCCGCCGATGTCGATCACCGTGCTCTCCGGGTGAGACTCGCGCGACACGATCTTGTACTGCTTGACGATGTGCATGGCCGACTCCACCCCAGGCAGCGGGGTAAACATTTCTTCGGTTAGCTTGCGCTCATCGCCGATGGCGCCTATCACCGTACGCTCGATACCCCTAGAGATGTTTGCGTCCAGGCCGGCATCCTTGAGCTTCTTGACCACCGCACCAATCTGCTCGTCCGTAACGTTCCCGTTCATTACAATAATCATATTACCTCTCCTAATGCCTGCCCCAGGGCAGACAGAAATTTCTCATTTTCACTCTTCAATCCAATGCTCACACGCAAATATTCTGGCATATCATAGCTGGCTATCGGCCGCACGATCACCCCCAACTCCAAAAGTCGGCGGTACACCCCGTCGGCTCCATTGCGCTCACCGCCGGCCGCGTTCGTAACACGGAAGCACACGAAGTTACCGTAGGATGGGATGAACTCCAGCCCCAACTTTGTGAGCCCCTGTGTAACCTGCTGCATCCCAACCAGATTCAGTGCGTAGGTCTTCTGTACAAAATCCTCGTCCTGCAGGGCGGCCACGGCGGCGGCCTGGGCAATGCTATTCACATTAAACGGTTGCCGCACGCGATTCATCATGTCCGCCACGGGCGCATTGGTTAGCGCATAGCCTACGCGTAAGCCGGCCAAACCGTATGCCTTCGAGAAGGTTCGAGAGACGATTAGGTTCCCAAACTCTCCTAGCCAACCAACGCTATCGTAGCGCAAGTCTTGCGGCAGGTACTCATTGTACGCCTCGTCCAGCACCACCAGCACATCGGGTGGCAGGGCGCGCAAAAAACTCAGCAGGTCTGTCGCGCTCAGGAACGTCCCCGTTGGGTTGTTCGGGTTTGCGATGAACACCATCTTCACCTTATTCTGTACCGCAGCATGCAGCATCGCGGCGAGGTCGTGCCCGAACCCCTTCGTGGCCGGCACACTTATCCCCGTGGCTCCGACCGCCTGCGTGGCCAGGGCGTACACCGCAAAGGCGTGGTCCGCGTAGACGACCCTATCACCTGGCGCAAGAAAGGCGCGCGCGGCCAGCTCTAGGAGGTCATTGGAGCCATTTCCCAGCACGATACAGGCGTGCCCAATGTGGTAACGACTTGACAGCGCCTCCTTCAGCTGGAAGCCATTGCCGTCTGGGTAGCGCGCAACATCATCAATCGCCTCGTGCATCGCGGCCACAGCCAGCGGGCTCGTCCCAAGCGGATTCTCGTTGGACGCCAGCTTGATGATGTCACTAATGCCCAGCTCACGCTCCAGCTCCGCTATCGGCTTTCCTGGCTGGTAGGGGGCGATGGCGCGAACATACGGGGGGGCTAGGTCGTTGCAACTCATTTTAAGTCTACGCTCCGACCGGATAGGAGCCTAGGACCTTTACGAAGGCGGCAACCTGCTTGAGCTCGGACAGCGCGGAGGCCACCCCCGACTCGTGCTGGTGCCCCTCGATGTCTAAATAAAATACGTACTCCCACGCACCCGAGCGTGCCGGGCGGGACTCCAGCTTGGTCAGGCTCACGCCGTGCTTAGCGAAGGGTGCCAACAGGTCATGGACCGCGCCCGGGCGATTGTGTGCGGACATGACGAGCGACGTCTTGTCCTTGCCGGATGGTGCCACGTCCTGGTCCCCCACGATCAAGAAGCGTGTGGTGTTTCGTTGGTCGTCCTCAATATTTTTTACCAGCAGCGGGATGCTGTAATTCTTTGACGCCTTCTCGCTTGCAATTGCCGCGCTGTCCTCCTTGTGCTCTAGGGCCATAAGGATGGCCTGGGTGTTGCTGCCAACCGGCACACGCTCGGCGTTGGGTAGGTTGGTGTTGAGCCACGCCTGGCACTGCCCCAGGGACTGCGAGTGGGAGTACACGCGCCTAATGGAGGGCATGCCTGCCGCCAGCGACATCAGGCACTGGTGTATTGGTAGCGTCACCTCACCGCAGACCCTGAGCTGACTTTGCAGCAACAGGTCCAGCGTGCGTCCGATGGCGCCCTCGGTGGAGTTCTCCACCGGCACCACCCCGTAGTTCGCCTCACCAAGCTCTACGGTCCTGAAGACCTCGTCTATCGAGGCGCACGACTTACTCAAGACCGCATGCCCAAAGCGCTTCTCTACGGCACCCTCGCTGAAGGTCCCGCTGGGGCCCAGGTACGCGACACACAGCTGGGCCTCCAGTGCGCGACTGTGGGACATGACCTCGGTAAACAGTTGGGTGACGCTCTGGCTTGGTAGTGGGCCAGAGTTCTTGCTGGTCATGCGCTGCAGTATCTGCGCCTCACGCTCGGGTCGTAGCACGGTCTGCTCGTTCTTGATGCCGCCAATTTTTTTGGCCAGTGCCGCACGCTGGTTAAACAGCTTGAGCAGGTCATCGTCGATGAGATCGATTTGTTCGCGGTAATTATTAAGCTCTTCGGTCATGGCTTGGCGCCCCTATTGCTTAGGTGTTTAACGGTAGGTCGCGCACCATGAGCACGCCCGGGATGGCGGCAATCTGCGCGATCATCTCGGGTGGCGTGGCTATGTCCGTGTCGACCAGGGTGTAGGCCATGTCGTCACGTGACTTGTTGATCATGTTGTGAATGTTTATGCCAGCCCCGGCCAGCGCGCTGGAGATCTGTCCCAGCATGTTTGGCACATTTGCGTTGGCGATAGCGATGCGGAAGGAGGATTCCCTCGGCATGTTGACCGTCGGAAAGTTAACCGAGTTGCTGAGGTTCCCGTGCTCTAGGTAGTCGCGCACCTGCTCCGCCACCATCACCGCGCAGTTATCCTCGGCCTCCTGCGTGGACGCACCCAGGTGCGGGAGCGCGATCACTGCGGGGTTGCCCTGCGTCTTCCGCATAGGGAAGTCGCACACGTAGTAGGCGATACGCTTGGCGGTGATGCCTGCCAGCACCGCGTCCTCATCCACGATGCCGTCACGTGCAAAGTTTAGCAGCACGCTGCCGGCCTTCATCGTCTGCACGCGCTGGCCGTTAATTAGGCCGCGCGTGGAGTCTAGCAGTGGAATGTGCAACGTAACGAAGTCGCTCTGCTTGAGCAGGTCCTCCACGCTGTTGGCCTTCCTCACCTGGGAGGGCAGGCCCCACGCCCCCTCCACCGTAATCTCTGGATCGTAGCCCACGACCTGCATGCCCAAATTAATGGCGGCATCCGCCACGAGGCGGCCGATCGAGCCCAGACCAATAACCCCAAGGGTTCGGCCACGCAACTCGATGCCAGCGTAATTCTTTTTGCCGTCCTCGACGAGCTTGTGCAGTGCCGCGTCGTCGCCCTCTAGGCTCGCGGTGAATTGCAGCGCGGAGATCAGGTTGCGTGAGGCCATGAGCATGCCCGCGATGACCAGCTCCTTCACCGCATTGGCGTTCGCGCCGGCCGCATTAAAGACCGGAATGCCTCGTGCGTTCATTTTTTTGACTGGCACGTTGTTGGTTCCTGCGCCGGCACGGGCGATGGCCTTAACACTGGCCGGGATGTCCATATCCAGCATGTTCTGTGAGCGCACCAAGATTGCGTCTGGCTCCGCCATCTCGCCGCTCACGTTGTAGTTGGCGGCGGGCAGGCGGGCAAGCCCGATCGTTGAAATTTTATTCAGTGTCAGTATCTTAAAAGTTTTAGCCATGTCTCTTCGCAAAGTCCATTATAAATTCAACGAGCGCCTGCACACCACTCAGCGGCATGGCGTTGTAGATCGAAGCACGCATTCCACCAACGGAGCGGTGACCCTTCAATTGCAGCAGACCGATCGCCTCCGCCTGCTTCAGGAACTCCCCGTCCAACTTGGCATCCTTGAGGGTGAACGGCACGTTCATGCGCGAGCGGTCCGACTTGACCACCGGGCAGTTGTAGAATCCATTGCTTGCATCGATCGCCTGGTACAGGAGGTCCGACTTGGCAAGGTTAGCCTGCTCCATTTTCGCCAGCCCACCGTTACGCTTGAGCCACTGGAATACCAACCCAGCCATGTAGATGCCGTAGGTTGGTGGCGTGTTGTACATGGAGTCATTGTCGGCATGAGTCTTGTAATCGAGCATGGTTGGCGTGCTCGACGACGCCCCGCCCAGCAGGTCATCGCGCACGATGGCAATACACAGGCCGGCCGGGCCAATGTTCTTCTGTGCCCCAGCATAGATCAGTCCGTACTTCGACACGTCAACCTGGCGCGAGATGATGTTGGAGGACATGTCTGCGACCAAGGGCACCTCACCCGTCTCCGGCGTCCAGTTGAATTCGACCCCGCCTATCGTTTCGTTCGACGTGTAGTGCAGGTAGGCGGCCTGCGGGTCGCATTGCCAGGTATCAAATGTTGGGATCCCGACAAAGTTCTTGTCCGCGCCGCTGGCCACCACGTTCACCTTGCTAAACTTTTTTGCCTCGGTGATGGCTTTTTTTGACCATTCGCCCGTGTTTACGTAGTCACACGATGATTTTCCACGCAACAGGTTCAGCGGAATCATTGCGAACTGCAGGTGCGCACCGCCCTGCAGGAATAGCACCTTGTAGTTTGTTGGGATGGCGAGCAGGTCTCGCAGGTCGGCCTCTGCGGTCGCGGCGATGCCCATAAACTCCTTGCCGCGGTGGCTCATCTCCATGACCGACATACCGCTACCGTGCCAGTCTAGCAGCTCATCGCGTGCCTGCTCGAGGACCTCATGCGGCAGCACCGCGGGGCCTGCACTAAAATTATAGATTGTCATAGTGTTGTACTCTTTAAGTTTTGTCCGACTCAGTCGGCAGACCCGTCCGGTTCGGGCTCGGGATCGGCGATGCGACTCAATCCTGCCAGCTTGTCGTTCTTGCCTAAATTAATAAGCGTCACGCCCTGCGTAGAGCGACTCATCTCGCGGATCTCTTTGACGCGGGTGCGTATCATCACGCCGTTCGTACCGATCAACATGATCTCGTCATCCTGGTTGACCAATGTGGCGGCGACCACCTTGCCGTTCCGGGCCGAGGTCTGAATGGCGATCATGCCCTGGGTGCCACGTCCGTGGCGCGTGTACTCCGAGATTGGGGTTCGTTTTCCGTAGCCGTTTTCCGTCGCGGTCAGGACCGCCTGGCTCTCATCGACCGCCACCAGGAGCGCAATCACGTGCTGCTTCGCGGCCAACTTCATGCCACGAACGCCACGCGATGCTCGCCCCACGCAGCGCACATCATTTTCATCGAAGCGCACCGCCTTGCCGCCATCGGAGAACATCATGACGTCGTGCTTGCCGTCAGTCAGTGCCACACCAATCAGGTAGTCACCCTCGTCTAGGTTGATGGCGATAATACCAGTCTTGCGCGGATTGGAAAAATCAGACAGGGCGGTCTTCTTGACCGTTCCGTTGGCGGTGGCGAAGAACACGTACTGGTCCTCCGAAAACTTCTTCACGGACAGGATCGCGTTGATCTTCTCGTCGCCCTCTAGCGGTAGCAGGTTGACGATTGGTCTGCCGCGAGCGGTACGAGTACCCTGTGGCACATCGTACACCTTGATCCAGTACACGCGCCCGCGGCTAGAGAAGCAGAGGATGTAGTCGTGCGTATTGGCAATGAACAGGCTGTCCACGAAGTCGTCCTCTTTGGGGGGAGCGGCCTGCTTGCCGCGGCCGCCACGCTTCTGTGCCACGTATTCCGCCAACGGCTGCGCCTTCATGTACCCGCCATGCGACATGGTGACCACCACATCCTCTGGGGCGATGAGATCCTCCATGCTCATATCCTGAGTGTGGGTGACGATCTCGCTGCGACGCTTGTCGCTGTACTGCGCCTTGATGGCGACCAGCTCGTCACTGATGATTTGGGTTACGCGCTCGGACTTCGCCAGAATATCGAGCAGGTCGATAATCCTGTCCATCACCTCGCGGTACTCGCTGACAATCTTGTCCTGCTCCAGCCCGGTCAGGCGCTGCAGGCGTAGCTCCAGGATCGCTTGCGCCTGGACGTCGGAGAGGCGGTACGCGCGCTGCTTGCCTTGACCCGACATGCCGAACTCGGGTGCCAGACCCTCAGGGCGCGACGCCTCGCTCACCTTGCCCAACAACTCCTCGACCAGGGCGGATCGCCACGACTTCGCCATCAGGCTTTGCTTGGCAATCGCGGGGGTCGCTGCCGCCTTGATCAGGGCAATGATCTCGTCCACATTAGATAGTGCAACCGCCAGGCCCTCCAGCACGTGGCCGCGATCCCTTGCCTTGCGTAGATCAAAGATCGTGCGGCGCGTTACCACCTCGCACCGGTGGCGCAAGAAGGCGTCCAGGAATTGCTTCAGGTTGAGCAGCTTGGGCTGGCCATCGATCAAAGCCACCATGTTCATGCCGAAGCTGTCCTGCAGCTGGGTCAGTTTAAACAGCTGGTTGAGTATCACCTCCGGCACTTCGTTGCGCTTGAGCTCGATAACGGCACGCATTCCGGACTTGTCGGACTCGTCTCGAATCTCCGAGATCCCCTCTATCTTCTTCTCGCGCACGAGCTCGCCAATCCTCATCAGCAGCGTGGCCTTATTTACCTGGTAGGGCAGCTCGTCAATGATGATGGCCTGGCGATTGTTTCCCTTCTCGATGTCCTCAAAGTGGGTGCGCCCGCGCATAATCACGCGCCCGCGACCGGTGCGGTATCCGTCCCTCACCCCATCCAGGCCGTAAATAAATCCGGCCGTAGGGAAGTCTGGTGCCGGGATGTACTCGATCAGCTGCTCGATGCTCAGATCTGGGTCCTTCAGCAGCGCCAGGCAGGCATTGATTACCTCGCCTAGGTTGTGTGGTGGGATGTTGGTCGCCATACCCACGGCGATACCGGTCGACCCATTGACCAGCAGGTTAGGGAAGCGGGCCGGAAACACCAGCGGCTCGCTCTCGGAGCCATCGTAGTTGGGCCCGAAGTCCACGGTCTCCTTGTCCAGGTCAGCCAGCAGCTCGTGCGCGATGCGCGCCATACGAATTTCCGTGTAACGCATCGCCGCCGCGTTGTCGCCGTCGACGGAACCAAAGTTACCCTGGCCATCCACCAGCGGGTAGCGCAACGAGAACGGCTGCGCCATACGAACGATGGTGTCATAGACCGCCGTGTCCCCGTGCGGATGATACTTACCGATTACGTCGCCCACGATACGCGCCGACTTCTTGTAGGCCTTGTTCCAGTCGTTGGACAGCTCGTGCATAGAGAAAAGCGCGCGACGGTGCACCGGCTTCAGGCCATCCCGCACGTCGGGTAGTGCGCGCCCCACGATGACGCTCATTGCGTAGTCGAGGTACGACTTGCGCATCTCCTCTTCAAGGCTGACCACTAGAATTTCTTTAGCGAACTGTTCCATAGACATAGCGAGGCACTTTATTTAGGAGGGTTTATAAATAATTTGTGATTTTAACATGCCCCTCAGGAGACCCAAACATAATTTGCACCCCCCGCAGACCCATCCGCTTCATTCGCCTGAATTGGCTGGCGGTTTGTGGCGAGTTTTGCTACATTCCGTCCTGACGCCGTCCACACGAAGCACGCCATGACCAACGCTGACCCCATCGAACTAGAAAAATTTAGTCAGCTCGCCCACCACTGGTGGGACCCGACCAGCGAGTTCAAGCCGCTACACGAAATCAACCCGCTGCGCCTGGGTTACATCGACCACATCGCAAGTCTGTCCGGCAAGAGCGTTCTGGATGTCGGTTGCGGTGGTGGCATCCTGTCCGAGGGCATGGCCGCGCTTGGCGCGCACGTGACGGGCATCGACCTGGGTGACAAGGCGCTACAGGTTGCCAAGCTGCACCTACTCGAGAGCGGCCAGCAGGTGGCCTACCGCAAGGTTGCCGCGGAGGACCTGGCGGCAGAGCAGCCGGGCCACTACGACGTGGTCACGTGCCTAGAGTTACTCGAGCACGTGCCCGACCCATCCAGCATCGTGCGTGCGTGCGCGCAGTTGGTTAAGCCGGGTGGCCACGTATTCTTCTCCACCATCAACCGCAACCCGAAGTCCTATCTCTTTGCCGTACTCGGCGCAGAGTACCTGCTCCGCCTGCTACCGCGTGGCACCCACGACTACGCCAAGTTCATCAAGCCGTCCGAGCTCGCACAGTTCTGTCGCAACACGGGGCTTGTCGTCAACGACATCAGCGGCATGGGCTACAACCCGCTCTCAAAGATCTATTCACTCGGGAAGAACACTGACGTCAACTACCTGCTCGCCTGCGTTCGTGACTAGTGCCGTCCTGTTCGACCTCGACGGCACCTTCGCGGACACGGCACCCGACCTGGGCGCCGCCCTAAACCACCTGCTCAACCTACACGGCCTACCGGCCATGTCACTAGAGGCGATCCGCCCGGAGGTCTCGAACGGCTCGCTGAGCCTGCTGAAGCTAGGATTTAATGTTGAGCCGGGTGCGCCAAACTTTACGGACCTGCGCGACACCCTTCTGGAGTACTACGCTGCGCACATCTGCACCCACACCACCCTATTCCCCGGGATGGCCGAGCTGGTTGAGGCACTGGAGGGGCGCGGACTGCCGTGGGGTATTGTCACCAACAAGCCCCACCGATTCACCCTGCCCCTAATGCAGGCGCTCGGGTACGATCGACGCGCCTCCTGCCTGATCAGCGGCGACACCTGTGCGCGTGCCAAGCCGTACCCAGATCCCCTGCTCAGGGCCAGCGAGTTACTGAAAGTTACGCCGGATCTTTGCCTCTACCTGGGTGACGACAGGCGTGATGCTGAGGCGGCGCAAGCCGCTCGTATGAGGTACGTCATTGCCCGCTACGGGTACGTGGGCCCCGCAGAGGACCTGTCCGGCTGGCCTGCGCAGGGCTGTATTGACTCACCCATGCAGCTACTGGAACACCTAACCAAATGATTGGGTAATGATTTTTACTGTCCCCTGGCGCCAACCGCCTGCCCGCCCCGCCCTGCCCCGAATAGCCCCTTGAAATTAACTGCTATAATCCCCATGTTGTATAGTGAATCACAACGAGACCGGGGGCGACCTGGCTTCGACGTGGGTTGCAAAGCAGCGCAGGGCATACCGAGGACCCGCCACCTCGTAAATCAGCTGGAAAAAAATAGTCGCAAACGACGAAAAGTACGCTTTAGCCGCGTAAGCGGGTAGACCTCACACCCTGCTGTCCGTGGAGGGGCTCAAGACCGTAAGGTCGCGATGAGTGAGGTCATTTACACGGAATCGTGTCATGCAGGGTTACTTTGTATGGCATTAAATTTAGGTAACTCGTTCGGTAGCAGCCTGTTGGTTGGCGTCTGCCGAATAAAATTAAATAACCTAACTAAGTATGTAGAACTG